>MDSV01170676.1_pt1 | contig 30234 bp, 36 predicted proteins | sample 810851 | NCBI WGS metagenome assembly MDSV01 (sample SAMN05326640, study PRJNA326480) | marine metagenome | isolation source: seawater | place: Atlantic Ocean: North East | collected 2012 | reverse complement strand
GAAGAGGCAAAAATAAAAAATTTATTTTATATTGATGCAACATGCCCCTTAGTTTCAAAAGTACATAGAGAATCTGAACAATTGCACAAAAAAGGTTACGAAATAATTTTAATTGGCCACAAAAATCATCCTGAAGTTGTTGGAACAATGGGACAATTACCCTCTGGATCAATTCATTTAATAGAAACTATTGATGAGGCTAAAAGTTTAAATCCAGAGTCATTTAAAAAACCTGTTGCATATATTACTCAAACTACTTTATCGGTAGATGACACTGCTGAAATTATAAAAATGCTTAAAGAAAAATTTGCTAAAATAAAAGAGCCAATCAAAGAGGATATATGTTATGCAACAACTAATAGACAAAAAGCTGTTAAAAAAATTGCACCAAGCTGCGATATGTTTTTTGTAATTGGTAGTAGAAATTCATCAAATTCTTTAAGATTAGTTGAAGTTGCAAAAAAAGCTGGTTGTAGTAATTCTGAACTAATGCATTCTGGTAAAGAGTTACCTATAAATAAAATTAAAAATTCTAAAAATATTGGTATTTCCTCTGGTGCATCTGCCCCGGAGCAGTTAGTTCAAAATCTTATATTCGAAATTAAAAAACATTGTAGGGTTTCTTTAGAAGAAGTGATTGTTGCTGAAGAAAAAGTGAAATTTAAACTACCAAAAGATTTAAATTAATATGGCAGTCTATACTAAGCTAGATCATAGTAATATAGAAAAAATCTTATCTAATTATTCAATAGGAAATTTAGATAAATTTGAAGGGATTGAAGAAGGAATTGAAAATTCTAACTTTCTAATACAAATAAATAAAAAAAAATATATTCTTACTGTTTACGAGAAAAGAGTCAAAGAAAATGATCTTCCTTTTTTTTCAGAACTTATGGCTTCATTAAACAAGTCTAATTTCAAATGCCCTAAACCCATATTAAATAATAATAAAAGTCCTATTACAGATTTTAATAAAAAAAAAATAATGATTGTCAGTTTTATTGAGGGAAGACCTAAAGTTAATTTGAGTCCTAATGATTGTAAATCTATTGGAATTGAAACTGCAAAGCTTCATGAACTGACAAAAAATTTAAATATTGAAAGGAAAAATGACCTTTCTGTAAATTCTTGGAGAAAAATATTTGAACAAGTAAAACACAAATGCATCAAAATACATAAAGATTTACCTAAGCTAATTGAGGATAATTTAAATGATGTAGAAAAAAATTGGCCAAAGAATTTGCCCAAAGGTATTATTCATGCTGATTTATTTCACGATAATATTTTTTTTAAAGAAAATAATTTTAGTGGAATAATTGATTTTTATTTTTCCTGTAATGATTTTTATGCTTTTGAAATAGCAATATGCTTTAATGCACTGTGTTTTGATGGACCAAAGAATAATTTAAGTTTTAATGTTACCAAAGCTAAAAATTTTATTAGTGGTTATAATCAAATAAGAAAACTAAGTGATGAAGAAAAAAAAAACATTAAAGTTTTATCTCAAGGTGCTGCTTTAAGATTCTTGCTAACTCGGGTTTTCGATGCATTAAACACTGTCGAAGGTGCAATTGTCAAAGTGAAGGATCCTATGGAATATTTGAAAAGACTTGAATTTCATAAAAATTCTAAATCTTATGAGGATTATTTTTTTTAATGAAATATAAGATTTACACTGACGGAGCATGCTCTGGAAATCCAGGTAGAGGTGGTTGGGCAGCAATTATTATTGATGAAAAATCCAATCAATCAAATATTTCTGGGAGTGAGAGAAATACTACAAATAATAGAATGGAGCTAACAGCTCCAATTATGGCTTTAAACAAAATTAAAGAGAAATCTGAGATAATTATCTACACAGACTCAAAGTATGTCAAAGATGGAATTACAGATTGGATTAAGAAATGGAAAATAAATAATTGGAAAAGTTCAGACAAAAAACAAGTAAAAAATAAAGATCTTTGGATTAAATTAGATGATTCTTGTAAAAAGCATAAAGTTAATTGGAAATGGGTTAAAGCTCACGCAGAAAATAAATTTAATAACCTCGTTGATGAATTAGCAGTATTAGAGACTAAATAGATTTTAAAAAATTTTCAGCAGCAGATAGTTCACAAGTAGCTGTCTCCTTCTCCTCTTCTATTTTTTTTACTTCACTATTTTCTACAAGCATCGTATATCTTGAAGATCTTATACCTAATCCTTTTTCATATTTATCCACTTCTGCTCCAATCATTTTGGTAAATTCACAATATGGATCTCCTACCATAATTATTTTATCCTCCACTTTTTGAGACTCACCCCAGGCATCCATAACGTTGGGGTCATTTACTGATATACAAATAATTTTATTAACTCCTTTTTTTTGTGCTAATTGGAAATTATTAACATATCCAGGCAAATGTTTTGCTGAACAAACTTTTGTAAAAGCGCCTGGCACACCAATTATAATGACTTTTTTACTATTTAATAATGAGTTTGATTTGATTTTTTTCACAGCTTTATTTTCGTCTAAAACGAAAAATTCTGCTAACGGTATCTTGTCTCCAACTTTAATTTTCATATTGCTTTTTTTAATATGTAATCCTTGATTGATGAGAGTTTATTATCAATTATATCATATTTTTCTTCTTTCTCTAATTTATTTAAAAATTGATCTGGAGGATCTAATATTTTTCCTGTTGCTAATTTTATAGTTTCTAAAAATTTATAAGGATGAGCTGTTCCAAGTATAACTACTTCAGAGTCTATTTTAAGCTTATTAACAGCACCAACGGCTGTTGCAGTGTGTGGGTCTAGATCAAAATTATAGTTATCTTTAAAATTTTTTATAATAAATAAAGTTTCCTTGTCTGTTATTTTTACTGAAGAAAAATCATTTTTAATTTTATTGAGTTCCTCTTTATCCAGATTAAAGTGACCTTTTAAAACAAGAGCTTTCATCAAATTTGAAACCCTTTGATCATTTTGATTTACTAAGTCAAACAATAGTCTTTCAAAATTACTAGAAACCTGAATGTCCATGCTAGGAGATAGTGATGGCTTTACTTGACTCGGTTTATACTCTCCAGAACTGATAACTCTTTGTAAAATATCATTTTCGTTGGTAGCAACTATAAGTTTGTTTATCGGTAAGCCCATTTTTTTTTGCTACATATCCAGAATATACATCTCCAAAATTTCCTGTAGGAACTGAAAAGCTTAATTTATCATTTGAAAGTTTTAGTACTGCATAAAAGTAGTAAACTATTTGACATATTATTCGTGCCCAATTGATTGAATTTACTCCTGACATATTAATTTTTTTTCTGAATAAATCATCTGAAAACATTTCTTTAACGATTTTTTGACAATCATCAAAAGTTCCTTTAACAGCCAAGTTAAAAATATTGCTTGATCCTATAGTAGTCATAATTTTTCTTTGAATATTAGAAATTTTATTATGGGGATGTAATACAAAAACATTAATATTTTCCTTATTATTTAAAGCAGAAATTGCTGCTGCCCCTGTATCTCCTGATGTAGCAACTATAATATTAATTTTTTTTTCTGTAGTAGTAGTAAACTGGTCGTACATGTTCCCAATCACTTGCATTGCGATATCTTTAAAAGCTAATGTTGGGCCATTATAAAGCTCTAAAAAGTTTAAATTTCCAATTTTTTTTATCTCTACTATATTTTTAGTTTTAAATTTTTTGTAAGATTTTTTAATTAAGTCATTTAATTTTTTTTTATCAAATTCATTTTCACAAAAATTTAAAATAATTTCTGTGGCAAGATCAATATAGGATAATTTTTTTAAATCTTTTAATTCACCTAAATCATATTTTTTTAAACTTTTAGGAACAAATAATCCTCCATCAGGTGCCAAGCCTCTCAAAAAAATATCTTTAAAACTAAAATCTATATTTTTATTTCTAGTACTGATATATTTCATAACTTTTTTTTATAATAAAATGGAAATTTAAGCTACTTAAAACCATCTTTGCTAATAATATATGATAAAATTCTTAGTTAAATGAAGTTTTATTTTTTTTTTTAAAATATTTTTTCCAAGAGCGACTGGCCAAACCTAAAAATGCAAATGAGAGTAAAATTATCATCAATGCTGTTTGACCACCAGATGTTTCTGAAACACATACGGCACAAAGATTTAATATATCAGGGTTTATATTTTCAATAGTCATTGCTTTTTAAAAAAAGTAAATTGTATTATAGCTTTATCCATATCTTTTGTATTGGGATTTATTGCCACTTTAGGATCAATTAACAAAACCAATGGATATTCCTGCTTTTGTCCAGCTTTTAATGTTTGTTCCTCATAACAAAAACAATTGAGCTTAGTTAAGTATGACTCGAGTTCATTAGGCCAAAATTGAAAAGTTGCTGAAGCTACCAAAGTTTCATTACTTAAGTTTTCAATTGAATAATTAATTGAAGTCACCTTTCCTGGAACTAGAGATATAATTGATTTATTAGTTTCAAATTTCATCGGAAGATCTTGATGAACATTAGTTATAAGTTTCGTTTCTATAGTTTTATTTTTTAAGTTATTAGTTTTAATATTTTTTGAAAAAAATATAAAAATCAGTATAAAGACTAATGCACAAGCAGAAAAAATTAATAAAGATTGATTTATTTTTTTTTTTCTAAGCAATTTTATCCACAAGAATTGATATAAAAACTACAAAAAGATAAAAAATTGAATAGGCAAATATTTTTTTTGAAATCTTTTTTTCTAAAGATGAGTTTTTTAACTTTAAAAGTTTATAACAAATAAAAATATAATAACCAGTTAATGGTACCGTTATTATTGTATAAATTAAACCAAAAAACTTAAAATATAATGGAGCCAAAATAATAGGCATTAATAATGTAGAATAAATAAATATATTTTTCTTTGTAATTTCAATACCAGAAGTTACAGGTAACATGGGAATTTTTGCTTTTTTATAATCACTAGATTTGTATAGACTCAATGCCCAAAAATGAGATGGAGTCCAAATAAAAATTATTAAAAATAAAATCATTGGTTCAAGCGATACTCCGCCAGTAGCTATCGACCAGCCTATTACAGGAGGCAATGCTCCAGCTGCTCCTCCAATCACAATGTTTTGTGGAGTTTTTCTCTTAAGCCAAATAGTATAAACAAAGACATAAAATAATATTGTTAATGCTAGGAGTGAAGCAGCAATTAAATTAGCAAAATAATAAAGACCAAAAACTGAGATGAAAGAAGATAAAATACCAAATACAAGTGCTTGTTTTTTGGAAAGTTTTCCAGTTGGAATTGGCCTTAAACAAGTCCTTGACATTAAAGAATCTAAATCAGCCTCATACCACATATTTAATGCTCCTGCTGCACCTGAGCCGAGAGCAACAGCGATTATTGAAAAAGTGGCGTTTAAAAAATTTACTTTATCTGGAGCAATAATCAAACCTACTACACAAGTAAAAATCGCTAAAGACATTACTCTTGGCTTCATTAAGTCAAAAAGAGCTTTTAGGTAAGTTCTACCATCAAACTTAAATTCTCTAGCTTTTGTTTGAATGTTTAACAATTTAAATCTCTACTCTCCAAGAACAAAATAAATTAACCTTGTAAAAACAGTATACTTGCCTTCTGCAACCATTAAGCCAACAAAACATGCTATTGCAGTCATAGGCCATAATAAAACATTTACAAGAGCATAACGCTCCCAAAATAAATGCATGAAAAAAGCCATTATAAGCCCAGCCTTTAAAAACATAAAAAATAATATCAATGACCATCTTAGCAAGCCTTGAAATTGATACCAATCAACCATGTAAGAAAAAAAACTCAGAACAAATAATAGTCCCCAAATCCACAAGTAAATTCCAATTTTGTGTGTCGTGTTTGTTTTCTCTTTATTTGTATTAGTTTCGTCTGTCATAAATTTACCTTACCAAAGATAGAAAAAAGCGAAAATAAAAACCCAAACTAAATCTACAAAATGCCAATAAAGTCCTAATATTTCAATAGCAACATAGTCAGATTTCATTGTTGTAAAATATCCTCTTTTAGCAGTGTCAAAATCTCCTCTAAAAACTTTTCTTGCAAAAATAAAAAGAAAAATTACTCCTATAGATACATGTGTTCCGTGGAAACCTGTTATCATAAAGAAATAGGAACCAAACTGACCTGCTCCAAATGGATTTTCCCAAGGTCTAACGCCTTCGTGAATAAGTTTAGACCATTCAAATGCTTGCATACCAACAAAAGTGAGGCCACCTATTGCTGTAAGTAAAATAAACCAACCGCACATTTTTCTATTTTTTTCGTACCCAAATTTTACTGCTAGCGCCATAGTTCCGCTACTTGTTATTAAAACAAAAGTCATTATTGCAATTAATAAAAGAGGCACAGGAACTCCCATAAAGTCTAAAGCAAATACTTCACTTGGGTTTGGCCATTGATCTACTGTTGATGCTCTTCCCTTCATGTAAGAGATTAAAAAACAACTAAAGATAAATGTATCACTCAACAAAAAGATCCACATCATTGCTTTACCCCATTGAACGCCTTTAAAAGCAGTTTGATCAGAACTTAAATCGCTTGGTATACTTTTCCAGCCCTTAGGCAATTTATCAATAGACGATTGATCCATATTTTCCTTTTATTATGAAAATAACATTAAGCCAAACAAAACTAACCAAACAACGAGTAAAAAATGCCAATATACTGCGCATAGTTCTATACTTTGCTTAATATCTTTAATTTGACCATTGTTATTTAAAAATTTTGAGGTTGTCCTTCCCCAAAAATATAATCCTCCAATTAAGTGTAATCCATGTAAAGTTGTAAATAAATAAAAGAATGCATTTGCAACATTAGCAGTTGCATAATACCCAGAATTCATGAGTTGATACCAAGCAAATAATTGTCCAAATAAAAATGAGTAGGCAAGTATACCAACTAAGTACAAACCATTTTTTACTCTTTTATTGTGATTTTTATCTGAAGCTAGCTTAGTAAAATGAAAAACTAAACTACTTAAAATTATAACTCCAGTATTAAGCCAAAGCAACCAAGGTTCTGGCATACTGCGCCAATCATGAACCAACATCCTGTCAGAATAAGCTACCACAAATAAAGAAAATAAAACTGTGCTTACAACCATTATTGTTCTTAAACCAAGCTTGTATTTACTTAAGTTTAGAGTTTTACCTTGGTGTTGATTATCAATTTTTATTTGATTTTCTTCCCAGGGCTTTTCAAACAATAATGAAAAAATGCTTTTTGATTTGCTCACGTTTTCTCAACTTTCGCCTCCACTACCTCACTTGGCGGAACATTCTGAGGAATAAAATCTTCTTTAGAGCCTGGGACGCTATAATCATATGCCCAACGATAAACTTTTGGAAGTTCTTTTCCCCAATTGCCATGCTCAGGAGGCATTTGAGGAGTATGCCATTCTAAAGAGTTTGCTTTCCATGGGTTTTTTTCTGATTTCTTTCCTAAACGAGCACTTACAATAAGATTATACAAAAATACAAGTTGCGCAGCACCTACTATTAAAGCAGCTATTGTTATGAATTGATTTAATAATAAAGTTGAAGTCTCTATGTAAGGACTATCATAAATTTCAAAGTATCTTCTAGGTACTCCTACAAAACCCTGATAATGCATAGGGAAATAAATTGCGTATGAACCTATAAAAGTTATCCAAAAATGAATCTTTCCGAGTGTTTCGTCTAATAACCTTCCAGTTATTAAAGGGTACCAGTGGTAAATTGCTCCGAATACTACAAGTATTGGTGCAATACCCATTACCATATGAAAGTGTGCTACGACAAAATAAGTATCGGATAACGGGACATCAACAGTAACATTACCCAAAAACAAGCCAGTTAATCCTCCATTTAGAAAAGTGACTATAAATGCAAGCGAGAAAAGCATTGGTAAAGAGAGTTGTATATTTCCTCTCCAAAGAGTTAAAATCCAATTATATACTTTTAAAGCAGTTGGAACTGCTATTATTAAAGTTGTTGTAGCAAAAAAGAAACCAAACCATGGGTTCATTCCGCTTACATACATGTGGTGAGCCCAAACAAAAAAACTTAAAGCGCCTATACCAACTATTGCCCATACCATCATTCTATAACCAAAAATATTTTTTCTAGCATGAATTGATAATAAATCTGAAACAATTCCAAAAGCAGGTAAGGCAACTATATAAACTTCTGGATGACCGAAAAACCAAAATAAATGTTGAAATAATATAGGGCTTCCTCCTTCATGTGAAAGCTTTTCTCCTAACGAAACCATTGCAGGCATAAAAAAACTAGTGCCTAACATGCTGTCCAGAGTCATCATTAAACAACCAACTAAAAGAGCTGGAAAAGCCAAAAGGGCAAGTACTGTAGCTGTAAATATTCCCCAAATAGTTAAAGGTAATCTCATTAAAGTCATTCCTCTAGCTCTCAGCTGTAATACAGTGATTATATAGTTAAGTCCTCCCATTGTGAAACCTGCAACAAACAATATTAGAGAGATTAACATTAATATTATTCCTCCGTTGCTTCCTGGGGTGCCTGCAGTAATCGCCTGCGGAGGATATAAAGTCCAGCCTGCGCCGGTCGGCCCCCCAGGTACAAAAAAGCTCGCTAATAAAACTAATACTGCAACTACAAATGCCCAATAACTTAACATGTTCACATAAGGAAATGCCATATCTCTAGAACCACACATTAAAGGAATCAAAAGATTTCCGAATCCTCCAAGGAACAATGCTGTTAATAGATAGATTACCATTATCATTCCATGCATTGTAACAAACTGATAGTAAGCAGCTGGTTCAAGCCATCCTAATCCAGGCCAAGCAAGCTGAATTCTCATTAACCAAGATAAAATTAAACCTAACAGTCCGGTTCCAACAGCTGTCAAAGCATACTGTACACCAATATACTTTGCGTCTTGAGAAAAAACATATGTTGTCCACCAACTATGTGAGTGATAAAGCTCCTGATCCGGTATTTCTGCCTCAGGTACATTATCAATGTCTGGGGCGCCAACAGGTGATGAATCAGAGACATAGTCTGATTTGGCTTCTAGTTTATGATCGTATTCATCTGACATTTTTTTTATAACCTATATAATTCATTTTATATTTTTTGCTAGTTCTAATTTATTTTTTTCTTTATTTTTTGCCAACATTTTTTTAAAAGTAATCTGTTTTGCTTCCCATTTTTTATAATTTTCCTCTTTGTCCACTATAACACGTCCACGCATTGCATAATGGCCCGAACCACAATACTCTGCACATAAAACTTCAAAATCACCAGTTCTAGTTGGTGTCATCCAGTAATAAGTTATTGTACCGGGCACCATATCCATTTTTCCTCTAAATTGTGGAATATAAAAATTGTGTAATACATCAATAGTCCTTAATTCAAATTTAACAGGTCGATCAATTAATAGATGAAGTTCATTTCCATCGACTAAAAGATCATCTTTTGCATTTGGATCATCTAAGTTTAAACCAAAGGGATTATCGTCACTAATATATTTTATATCTGTTTTTCCCAATACTTCATCATTCCCTGGCAATCTATATTTCCAACCCCATTGGTAGGCAAAGACTTCAACTTTATAGGCATTGTCAGGAACATTTACATAATTATTCCAAACTAATAAACCAGGTGCAAGTAAAGCAGCTACAAGTACAGTCGTTACCCAAGTTAATCTGCTCTCTAACTTTTTGTCTTCAGGTTTGTATTCTGCTCTGTTCTCCTTTTTATAACTAAATTTCCAAATACAGTAGGCTACAAAAAAACAGATTATTACAAAAGCAAAACCAGTTATCCAAAAAGTTAAAATTATAGTATCATCCATTCCACCCCAATTGGATGCTACCTCTGTCCACCACCAAGGTGACCAAAAATGGAATGCAACCGATCCAACTGCTATTAAAAAGAAAATTATTGCTATAGTTGTTGCCATTTAATTTTAAGCGTTTGTAATAATATAAATTGCTAATAAAATAATTCCAGCGACTAGAAAGTGATTTCCCAAGTCAATCCAGCCTAACTTCTTATTTTTTGAGTCAGATAAATCCTTCCAACGAAATTGAGCTGATTTTCTTTTGACAGCGATTTCAGCCTTGTTCTCATTTTTTTCAAGTCTTAAAGAAACTGAAAAGAAAATAAAATAAATGAACAGTATCAAAAAAATGACTAGTCCTAGAAGTAATTGATAAGAAGTACTCATAATTAGTTTCTACTACATCTAAACACTTTATGCATGTTTAATAAGGTTTTGCGACATTTTTGCATGGTTAAATTCTGCTTAGATTTTAAGGATAAATTACTTAAAATTCAAATGATAATTTAAAATTGTAATAGCTCCTATAGCTGCTGTGTCTGTTCTAAGAATATTTTTTGAAAGTGAAAATGAAATAGTATTTTCTTTACTTAAAATTAAATTTCTCTCATCAGGAGAAAAGTCTCCTTCAGGACCAATTAATAAGGATTTTGAATTATTAACTTTTAATTTTATATCTTTCAAATTATTTTTAGCGTTTACATCTGCAAACAATAATTCGGACTCAATATTAAAATTTTTTATGTAGTCCTCTAGTCTTGTTATTTTTGAAATTTGAGGTGGATATAGTTGGTTAGATTGTTCAGTAGATTCAATAACAATTTTTTTTGCCCTATCAAAATTTAAATCTTTAATTTCAGTTCGCTCTGAAATTATTGGGGTTATTTTGCTAATCCCAAGTTCTGTCGCCTTTTGTAAAATTATTTCCATAGGGTTTTTTTTAACTAAACATATGGCTAACTCAATATTTGAAATTTTTATTGAAGATTCTTTTATTTTTTTTAAAAACTTAACTTCAACCCTGCCTTTGTCTAAAAAAATTATTTCACTTTTCCATTCTCCTTGGTTGTTAAAAAAATTTATTTTTGATCCTCGCTTTAATCTCATTACATTTACTATATAATGAGTATGTTCTTTTGAAAGAAGGGCAGTAGTATTTTCAACTATACTGTTAGGATAATATAATCTAATATTCATAAATAATTTATACAATATAGACTAAAATAAGAATGAAAAGTAAAGCTATAGTCTTTGATGCATACGGCACATTATTTGATGTAAACTCTGCAGCCGAAAAGTGTAAAGGTAAAATTGGTGACAAGTGGGAAGCTTTTTCTTATTTTTGGAGAGCTACACAGCTTGAGTATACCTGGTTAAGAAGTTTAATGAAAAGACATAAAGATTTTTGGCAAATTACAGAAGACAGCTTAGATAAATCTATGAAAGTTTTTAATATAGATAAGAATATGAAAAATGAATTATTAAATCTTTATAAAATTTTATCTCCGTATCCTGAAGTAAAAGAAATATTAGAAAATTTAAAAAATAAAAACTTCAAACTTGCAATACTTTCAAATGGTACCCCTACTCTTTTGAAAGGACTAGTCAAAAGTAATAATTTAAATAATTTATTTGATGATCTTTTCTCTATTGAAGAAGTCAAAATTTATAAACCTGACTCAAAAGTATATGATTTGCCAGTTAAAAAATATAAAGTGAAACCTGAAGAAATAGTTTTTCTCAGTGCTAACACCTGGGATGTGTCTGGAGGAGGTAATTATGGTTACAATTCTATTTGGGTTAATAGAAGTAATCATACTTTTGATAAGCTAGATTACTCTCCGATAAAAGAACTCAAAGATCTAAAAGGTCTACTTGAAATAATTTAATTAATTATTTAAAGGTTGTTGATGAAAATTATTGAAGTAAAAAAAATAATTAAAGCATTAGAAACAATAGATGGAGCCGGAGTAAAATTAAAAAGAAGCATTGGTACTCCAGAAGCAGATTATATTGACCCTTTTTTAATGTTAGATGAGTTTGGATCAGATAATAAAGAAGACTATATTGCAGGTTTTCCTCCTCATCCTCATAGAGGAATTGAAACAGTTACCTATATGCTTAATGGAAAATTTGAGCATCAAGACAGCACTGGTGCCAAAGGAATTATGACTGCTGGAGATGTCCAATGGATGAAAACTGGAAGAGGCATAATCCATTCGGAAATGCCAGCGATGACTGAAGGTAAATTGCTAGGTTTTCAACTTTGGATAAATATGCCAGCAGAATTAAAAAAAAACAAACCAAAATATTTATACATAAAAGGAAATGAACTTGGAATTTATAAAGATAATGAAAAAAATATTAAAATAATTGCAGGAAAATATAAAAAAGTTGAAGGACCAGAAAAAAAACATAATGTTGAGCCAATATATTTTCATATTATTCTTGAAGAAGGTAAAGAATTTAATTGTGATGTGCCTGAAGGTCACAATTCTTTTGTTTATTTGCTAAAGGGTGAATTAAAAATTGGAAAAAATAATCATAAAAAAATAACTAATTCAAATTTAATACTCTTAGAAAGAGGGACTAAATTTATAGTAAAGGCTGATAAAAAAAGTGAATTTTTATTCATCGCAGGTAAACCTATAGGAGAACCTATAGCAAGAGGCGGTCCATTTGTAATGAATACAAAAAAAGAAATTAATCAAGCTATTGAAGATTATAACAACGGTACATTTGCAAAATACTAAAGGTTCAATTACTCTAATTTAAATGCAAAAATCAATAATAATAAAAAAACATGGGGGCCCCGAAGTATTGGAATTAGAAAAAATTAAATTAGATTCTCCGGGTCCTAATGAAATAAGAGTAAAAAATTTAGCGATTGGTTTAAACTACATTGATACCTATCATCGCTCTGGCCTCTATCCTGTAAAATTACCAAGTGGAATTGGCTTAGAAGGATCAGGTGTTGTTGAAGAAGTTGGCTCAAATGTAAAAATTTTTAAAATAGGAGACAATGTTGCTTATGCTTCACCTCCTCTTGGATCGTATTCTGAAGAAAGAAATATTCCTGAAAATATAGCAGTAAAATTACCTAAAGGTATAAGTCACAAAATAGCTGCAAGTATAATGACAAAAGGTTTAACTGCTTTTTATTTATTAAATAAAACTTACAAAGCAAATACCAGAGATACTGTTTTATTTCATGCGGCAGCTGGAGGAGTAGGACAGATTTTTACTCAGTGGGCAAAAAGCATTGGTTGTAAAGTAATTGGGACTGTAGGCTCAAAACATAAAATTGATGTTGCAAAAAAAAATGGTTGTGACTTTGTAATAAATTATAATGAAGAAGATTTTGACAAAAAAGTTTTAGAAATCACAAATAATAATGGAGTTGATGTAGTTTATGATGGAGTTGGAAAAGACACTTTTGAAAAATCTATTAACTGCTTAAAAATAAGAGGAATGATGGTATCTTTCGGAAATGCCTCTGGCCCATTGAACCCAATAGATGTTCCAAAATTGATTCAGCCAAAAGGATTATTTTTTACTAGACCTTCTATGGGACAATATTTAAAAACGCAAGATCAATTGGAAGAAGCTTCTAAAAGTTTATTTGAAAAAATAAACTTTGGAAAGGTTAAGATTAAAATATTTAAAGAATACCCACTTAATGAAGTTCAAAATGCTCATAGAGACCTCGAGTCTAGAAAAATTATAGGTCCATCAATCTTGATACCCAATGGATAAAAAAAATGTTGAAATACCAACTCCTTGTATCAGTATTTGTAAAACTGATCCTTTAACTGGTTTTTGTTATGGGTGCGCAAGAACAAACGAAGAAAAACAAATTTGGAAAAAAAATGATACTAGTATTGAATGGAAAAAAAAAAATTTAAGTATTCTTTTGAGAAGAATGTCTGGTTGGCAATTAAAAACGTTTGAAGAATCTTATAAACATAAAATTAATTTCGGTATATCAATTTATAAAAAAAATTTAGATAAAAAACCATAAAATCAAACCAACAAAAGCTAGCAAAATTATCAAAACTCTAACTCCAAAAAGATATTTTGAGAGATAATTTGATTTATTTATATCTTTTTTTTTTCCAGCACTAAATCTTATCACCAAATAAAAAATTAATAATAAGCCAAGTAAAATTAATAGTATGACAGATTTATCAAACATGTTTTGATATTATTATTTCATTAATTTGAAGGTTAATTGAGCTTTCTTTAGAAGTCATAATTATAGGTAAAAATAAACCTAATGCATACAATAAAATAATAACAAGCGATGCAAGTATAAAAGCTCTAACAGCATTAAGTTTCATTGCATACTATTTTTCATCTATTTTCATATCAGACAAGTGAAACTTTAACGCATTTGTAGATAGGAAAATTTCTAACATAAACAGGAGTATTGATATAATCATCGATAAACAGCAACATGCAAATATTAATCTAGCAATAAAAATTGTGTTTAAATATAAAGCAAATACAGTCATCATATTAAATAAAAAACCTAAGCTAGCTGCGCCAATAGAATATTTTAGATAAAAAATTCTTTGATTTAGATTATTTAACTGTTTTTTCCATTCAGGGGGTATATGTTTTTCAAACACATATTCATCATGTAGTTTTCTTATCAAAGCACTAAGAGTATGAAATCTATTGCTGTAAACACTCATGATCAAAGGGATGGCCGGAAACATAAGTGCAGTTACTGTATAATCTACGTTCATTTCGAATCAAATTGATTATGGAGATACTGTTTGATATTTACAAGTCATAATTCGCCATGAACCAACTAAAAATATTTATAGACTTAACGAGACTTAAAAAACCTATTGGATTTATGCTTCTGTTTTGGCCGTGTTGCTGGGGTTTATCTTTTGCATACCACTTTGATCAAGATATTAATAAATTTTCTTTTTACTTAGTTTTATTTTTTTTAGGCTCAGTTTTTATGAGAAGTGCAGGATGTATTGTAAATGACATAGTTGATAGAAATATTGATAAAAGAGTTGAAAGAACTAAACTCAGACCAATAGCCTCAGGAAAAATTACTATAATAAGATCTTTGGTTTATGTAATTTTGCTTTGCCTCTTATCATTAATAATTTTGATTCAGTTTAATAATTTAACAATTTTTTTAGGAGTTGCTTCCATGATATTGGCATTTTCTTACCCCTATATGAAAAGAATTACTTATTGGCCTCAACTTTTTTTAGGATTAACTTTTAATTGGGGAATTATAATGGCTTGGACCTCAATAATGAACGACATATCTCTTGAAATAATGTTGCTTTATTTATCGGCCATATTTTGGACATTAGGCTATGACACGATTTATGGTCTTCAAGATATAAAGGATGATGAGATAATTGGTATGAAGTCAACTTCAATAAAATTTAAGAATAATATAAAACTTTTTGTAAGTATGTGTTATTTAATCAATCTGTCAATACTAATTTATATTTTTAAAAATTTTTTAGGAGGAAATTATACAACCATACTTCTCATAGTTTATATATTAAGTCTTATAATGCAGATATACATTTTTAATAAAAAAAATCCCCAGAGTTGCTTAGAAGCTTTTAGGCTTAATAATTTTTCAGGACTAATGTTATTTATTTTTATATTCTTTTTACCACAATAATGAAATACAAAGAGATAAAACCAATACTAAAAAGACTTTTTAATAATTATATTAAAAAACATTTGCCAAGACTCTTTTTAGCTTTGGCTCTATCAATTATTGTTGCAGCCAGCACATCTGCAATTGCCTGGTTATTGGATCCAGCGATTAAAAAAATATTTATTGATCAAGACAAGACTTACTTTTACCTAATTCCATTTGGAATAGTCTGTGCTTTTTCAGCTAAAGGAATTTCATTATATTTTGCTAGAACCAACGTTATAAAAGTAGGGCATTGGATATGTGCTGAGTTACAAAAGCAAATGTCAAATAAAATATTACTTTCAGATACTCAAACAATCGAAAATAAGCATTCAGCAAAATTTATTTCAAATTTTTTATATGACTCTACAATGGTTCAACAGCTAGTTAGCACGGGTGTGCTTAATATAATGAAAGATAGTTTTACAATAATCACCTTGCTAAGTGTAATGTTTTACCAAAACTGGAAGCTCGCCCTATTCTCAATGATAATGATGCCTCTTGCAGCATTTGTTGCAAAATCATTGGGAAGAAGAATAGGAAAAGCTGCTTCAGAAAGTGCAGATTTATCTGGTAAACTTTCAACGCTTTTGTCTGAAATGATTAGAGGCTTAAAAATAATTAAAATCTATCAAACTGAAAAAATAGAACAAAAAAAAGCTGAAGTTGCAATAACTAATCTCAATAACAAATTTATTAAAATGGGGACTATTTTAATTAGAGCAACTCCAATTATGGAAGTTTTAACGGGTATAATGATTGCAGGATTTATATATTACTCTGGAATTCTTATTGCTAATGGCGAAATAGGAATTAATAACTTTTTCTCTTTTTTAACTGCAATGATGCTTTCGTACCAACCAATAAGGTCTTTAGCCACTATAAACATGACTATTTTCCAAGGGGCTGCGGGAGCAAAAAGAGTTTTTGGTGTTATTGATAAAAACATCGATATAAAAAGCGACTTCAAAAGTCCGGAGCTAAGTGTTACTAAATCAGATATTAAATTTGAAAATGTAAATTTTCAATATGAAACCACTAAAGAGAGAGCTATTAAAAATATTTCCTTTGAAATCAGAGGTGGTACAATGGCTGCATTCGTCGGCCAAAGTGGAGCTGGAAAAAGTACAATTCTTAATTTGATACCAAGATTTTACGACAGTCAAAGTGGCAAAATATATATAGATAATCAAAATATTTATGATGTCTCTCTTTCTTCACTACGAAAAAATATTTCACTAGTAAGTCAAGATATTATTTTATTTGATGACACTGTCGAAGCAAATATTCTATACGCAAACCCTTCAGCTACAAAAGATGAATTGATTAATGCCTGTAAGTTTGCAGCAGCTAACGAATTTATTTCCAAGCTTCCGAATGGTTATCAAACAATAATCGGCGAAAATGGTGTAAAATTATCAGGTGGACAAAAGCAAAGAATTTCTATCGCAAGAGCAGTTTTAAAGGACTCTCCAATAATATTGTTAGATGAAGCTACATCATCTTTAGATGCTGACTCAGAAGAAATTGTACAAAATGCAATTAAAAACCTAACAAAAAACAAAACAACAGTAGTTATAGCTCACAGGTTGTCAACAATTTTTAATGCTGACAAAATTTTTGTTATTAAAGGTGGTGAGTTAATTGACGCTGGAAAGCACTCAGATTTATTAGATAAGTCTCAAGAATACAAATCTCTTTACAAAAAACAACTAACTTAATTGATGTTTTTTTTTACAAATCTCTAACATTTTTTCTTTATCCTTTTTTAGTAATTTTAATTTATTTAAGAAAAATTTTTAATAAAGAAGAATCTAAAAGATTTAAAGAGAAAATTTTTATACCTAGTAACTTATTAAACAGTGATAAATTTCTATGGTTTCATGGCGCTAGTATTGGAGAAATAAAAAGTGTGATACCTGTTATCTATTATTTTTTAGAAAAAAATAGTAACATTAAAATTTTAATAACCTCAGTAACAGTTAGTTCAGCAAGTATTGTTAAAAATGAATTTAAAAACAACAATAGAGTGGTTCACAAATACTTTCCGGTTGATGTTCCGCATTTAGCAAAAAAATTTTTAAACTATTGGAAACCTATTGCAGTTATATTTATTGACTCAGAAATATGGCCAAATTTTATTTATGAAATCAAAAATAAAAAAATACCTTTAATATTACTTAATGGGAGAATTACTTACAAAACTTTTAAAAGATGGGCGATCTTTAAAAGATTTTCAAATAAAATATTTAACTCTTTTGATATTTGTATAGCTTCAAGTAATGAGTCAAAAAAAAATTTAGAATCCTTAGGTGTTAAAAAAATTAAATATTTTGGTAACTTAAAATTTGTACCTTTAAAAAAAGGAGTTAATGATTTTGGTCCATCTTTGAAAAATAATTTGGATAAAAGAAAAGTTTGGCTTGCATCAAACACCCATGGTATTGAAGAAAATTTTTGCGCCCAAGCTCATAAAAAAATAAAAGAGTCTTTTAGTAATCCACTTGTAATTATAATACCAAGACATATTTTACGAATTAAAGAAATATGCCCAGAAATTCTTAAAATGAATCTTAAAGTTCAAATAATTAATACAGGAGAAAAAATAGAGGACAGCACTGATGTTGCTTTAATAAATAGTTTCGGGGATCTGAATAAATATTATAATTATTGTAAAGATGTTTTTGTGGGAAAATCACTCGATAAAAAAAATATTCTTACTGGTGGGCAAAATCCCATTGAAGCAGCAAAATTCGGCTGTAAAATTTACCATGGTCCTTATGTATATAATTTTAAAGAAGTTTACGATTTTTTAAAGTCAAATGAAATGGCAGAAGAAATACTTAGCTCGGACGAACTAGCATCAAAAATAATAAATTCATTTAACAAAAAGTTAGAAATTAATCCAGATAATATAGAAAAAATAAATATTTTTGGTAAGAATATTTTAGATAAAACGATTGATGAATTAAATAAAATTATAAAATTATGAGATTATTAAAACCTTATTTTTGGAGTAAAGGAAAGTTTAATTTGTTTGCACTGATCCTTTTTCCTTTATCGTTCTTTTTGCAACTAATTGTTCTTATAAAAAAGAAAATAACAAAACCAAGTAAGTTTAATATAAAATTAATATGTGTTGGTAATATTTACATTGGTGGAACTGGCAAGACTCCTCTAGCTATTAAAATCAATGAAATTTTAACAAAAAAAAATAGAAAAACCGCAATTATTAAAAAATTTTATAAAAACCACCAAGATGAAATTGATCTTTTAAATAAAAATGTAAAAAATCTCTTTGTTAATTCATCAAGGAAGGAAGCTATAAATGAAGCAATAAAAAATAAATGCGAGGTAGCAATACTAGATGATGGTTTGCAGGATTACTCAATTTCAAAAGATTTAAAAATAGCTTGTTTTACTAGCGAACAATGGTTTGGAAATAGACATACCATACCATCCGGCCCCTTAAGAGAACCTTTAAAATCAATTAAAAAATTTAATATTATAATGGTAAATATAAATGATGAAAAACATATTAAAAAAATTGATATGGATATAAATGAAATAACAAATAAAATAAAAGTCTTTAATTTTAAATACGAACCAAAGCCAGAAATAATACAAAAATTTAAAAATAAAAAATTATTTGCTTTTGCAGGCATTGGTAATCCTAACAATTTTTTTAATCTTATAAGTTTATCTGGATTAAATTTAAAAAAAAAATTATCTTTTCCAGATCATTATATTTATTCTGAAAATGAAATTAAAAAACTTATAACTGAAGCAAATAATAATGATTTAGAGTTAATTACTACAGAAAAAGATCATCTAAGACTTAGAGGACTCAATTTAAAAAAAATAAATTTTTTGCCAATCAATTTGAAAATTTTTGAGGAAGATAAATTTATTAAAGAAATTGAAAATTATATTTAATGAAAATATTAAAATATCTTGTTGAGTCTATATTCATATATACCTTCTTTTTTATGATTAAGCTTGTGGGTTTAAATAACGGGAGAAAAATATTTTCTTTTGTATTTAATAAAATTGGTCCACTTATAAAATCTAAAAAAATTATTAATGAAAATCTTGAGAGAGCTCTAGGAAATAATAAATTACAAAATAAAAAAATAATTTCTAAAATGTGGTCTAATTATGGAATGACTTTTGTCGAATATTTATATCTCAAAAGATTTAAAAATACAAACACACACATAAATATAAAAGGGATAAATATTTTAGAAAAAATTATCCATGATGCTAAGCCGGTCATATTTGTTTCTGGTCATTTTGCAAATTTTGAATTGATGTCGATGGAACTTTGCAAAAAAGGAATTAATCTTGCAACAATTTATAGACCTTTAAATAATTTTTTCTTAAATCCTTTTATGGAATTCGTAAGAAGGAAATATGTGTGTAAAAACCAAATTAAAAAAGGACGCTTTGGTACAAGAGAAGCTATAGAATATATTAAAAAAGATTACAGTGTTGCTTTAATGATTGATCAAAGAGTTAGTGAGGGAAAATTAATACCTTTTTTTAAAAAAGACTCCCTTACGACAACTTTACCAGCTCAATTAGCCTTGCGCTATAAATGTAATATTGTTCCTATTCACATAATGAGAAAATCAAATGAACTATTTGAAATGGAAATTTATGAACCTATGGATATTATAAAATTTGAGGACTCGGAAAAAAGTAAAATAGAAATATCTTTAAAATTAAATAAAATAATAGAAAGTATGATTACTAAAGATCCTTCTCAATGGATATGGACTCACAACAGATGGAAGTAATTATTCTTATTTTTTTTTAATTTCATCATATCGAACTTTTGCCTCTATAGGAGAATAATATGCCTCCTGTAATTCTACATTCCAATAATTTAAATTTTCTAGAGGTATTTTTTTTTTAGAAACAGCGCAAACAACATGGTCTCCTACTTCTATAACCTCAAAAGAATTTGCTTTATATTTTAGTTTAGCCTTTTTTTTATTCATAAGTTAAAATAATATATATAATATAATCTTTCATATGAATATTGCTATAATAGGGAGTGGTGGTCGAGAACACGCGCTTAGTGATGCTATAGCTAAATCAAAATATGTTAGAAAAGTTTTTTGTATACCTGGTAATGCCGGGACCTCTGAAATTGTTCAAAATTTAAATATAGATTTTCTTAATTTCAAGTTACTTTTAAAATCAATAAAAAAAAATAAAATTAATCTCGTTATAATTGGTCCAGAGCAACCATTAGTAGAAGGTGTAGTGGACTTTTTAAAAAAAAATAATATTCAAGTTTTTGGACCAAATAAATATGCGTCACAATTAGAGGGGTCAAAAGCTTTTATGAAAGATTTGTGTAAAAAAAATAATATTCCTACGGCAAACTTTAAAATTTGTAAAAAAAAACAAGATGTTTTAAATTTTTTAAGTAACAGCAAAATGCCTGTAGTGGTGAAAGCTGACGGTTTGGCTGCTGGAAAAGGTGTTAGTATTTGTCAAACTTCAACTGAAGTTTTAAAAACTGCTGAAGAAATATTTTTAGGAAAATTTAAAAGCTCAAAAAAATTAGTCCTTGAAGAGTTTTTAGAAGGTGAGGAAGCTAGCTATTTTTTAATAGTAGATAAAAAAAAATTTCTTTTCTTTGGTTCTGCACAGGATCACAAAAAAGTAGGAGAAAAAGAAACAGGACCCAATACAGGAGGTATGGGGGCTTACTCTCCAGCGCCAATAATAAAAAAAAATTTAGAAAAAAAAATAATAAAAAAAATAATTAAACCAACCTTACTAGCTCTTAAAAAAGCCGGAAACCCTTATACAGGAATTCTTTATGCAGGTTTAATGATCAAAAATAATGAGCCATTTCTTATTGAGTATAATATAAGAATGGGAGACCCTGAATGTCAGGTTATTTTGCCAAGACTTAAAACTGATTTAGTCCAAATAATTTCTAGTGCAACAAAAAATAAACTGCGCAAAATTAAAATCAAATGGAAGAAAAAAAAATGTATGACAATAGTATTATGTTCAAAAGGATATCCTGGTAAATATAAAAAAAATAAACATATACAGAATTTGAAAAAAATTAAGATGAAGAAAGAAACTTTTATATTTCATGCAGGAACAAAACTTAAGAATAAAAAAATATTTTCTACTGGAGGAAGGGTCTTAAATATTACATCATCAGGTAAAAATTTTTCCTTAATAAGAAAAAAAATTATAAAAACCATTAAAAAGTTGAATTGGGCTCATGGTTTTTTTAGAAAAGATATAGGTTGGAGAGTTATATAGATTTATGAGAGTAATAAGTGGCAGTTTAAAAGGGAAAAAAATTATGCACTTAAAATCTTCAAGCACAAGGCCTCTTAAAGATTTAGTAAAAGAAAGTATTTTTAACATTATACTTCACTCAAACTTATTCAATATTTCACTGAAAAATTCCAGAGTCCTAGATTTGTACTCGGGTATAGGTTCTTTTGGTATTGAGTGTATATCTAGAGGATCTGCAAAAGTAACTTTTGTAGAAAAAGATAAAAATGCTTTGAATATTCTGAGTCAAAATCTTGAAAAAATGTCAATTGAAGAAAAAGCTGAAGTTTTTCCTGATGAAATAAAATCTTTTTTTGGTCAAATTAAAACGAAAAATAGATTTGATATAGTTTTTTTTGATCCTCCGTTTGCTGACGATAAATACAAGGAGTACTTAAAATTAGTCAAAAAGTTAAAAATTTTGAACAAAAAAAATTTGGTTATTATACATAGAGAAAAAAAATCATTAGAGTCATTTGAAAATATATTAAAAGTTCTACTTTCAAAAAATTATGGAAGATCAAAAGTAATATTTGGTGTTATTTAACTTAAATATCTTTTTGTTAAAACTTTAACTTCCTCAACTGAAGGTTGGTTAAATGGATTTACTTTAATTGTCTTGCCTATCAACACAGTTTCAAGCATAAAATAAGAGAATAATTCACCAATAGTTTCTTCGGAGAAATCATTAATTACAAATTCCCTAAATGGTATATTTTTTTTTTTTAAAACTTGAGTAAAAGCATTTTTTTGAGATAAAATAATTTTATTAAGTTTTTTATTTTTTAGAAATTTAAATTTTTTATTTAAATAATTTCCTTGAACTCTATAATTATAAATATCTTTTGAGGAAAATATATAAAAAACTTTGTCTCTGGGACCGTCTAGATAAAGCTGGAGCAAACTATGATGGTCTCTTGGTCCATTTGATATAACTGGAGTTAAACCTTTTCCTTGTTTTCCAAGGCTTTCTGCAAACAATTGTTGAGCCCATTGAGTAAATTCATTTAATTGAGAGCAATAATTAAAAAATATAATTGTATTAATTTTTGATGAAGAAAAAATTTTTGACATTTCTGAAATGCTTGAAATTAAAGATTTTTTATTTTTATTTCTAAAGTGATGTAATAAATTTTTTCTAAAGCGAGTGACTTTTAAACCCATTAATTTAGCTGGCACCATTCCCACCTCTGAAAGAACAGAATATCTACCACCAATATATTTTTTATGTTCAATTAAAGGAATTTTTGTTTTAATAGCAATATCATTAATAGCATTAAGGCCTTTTTCAGCAATTAAAATTGTATTTGATGATTTAAGTTTTGTATTTTTTAAAATATTAACATTGGTCAAAGTTTCAATTGTATTTCCTGATTTTGAAATAATAATGAAAAGAACATTGTTTTTCTTTTGTGCATTTATTAAATCTTTAACTTTATTTTCATCAAGATTATCAAAAAATAAAATTTTTTTTTTTATTTTATGTTTTAAAAAAGAAAAAATTGCTTTAGAGCCTAAAATCGACCCTCCCATTCCAATTACAGCTATTGTATTAAATCTATTATATTTTTTTAAATCACTCTCTTTAAAGTTAAAACTAAAATTTTTACTAAAAGAATGAAATATATCTTTTTTTTTTTCTATTCCTTTAATTATTTGATTTAAAACAAAAGAGATAGATGAACTTTTAATTTTTAACTTCTCTGTTTTTAAAAAAACTTTAGAAAAATTATTTTTAATAATTATATTATTTTTCACTTTCTAATCTTTTCAATGATTGATAATTCTACTGAAGAAGATTTTGATTTTTTAGTTTGGTTTTCTTCATCAGGTAGATTAAAAATTTTACTTAAATCTGTCTCATCTTTAGCCGTATTGTTTGAAGATCCAGGTTCGGGTATAACATCCATATTTGGCGGTCTTGTTAAAGGCTCATTTTTTTTCACAAGAAATTCATCAGTAGTTCTTTTTTCATTTCTTAATTCTCTACCTGCCTCTTGCAAAGATTGACATGATAAAAGTGTTAAATTCAGAAATATAAAAAAAAAACTAATTTTTAATGTTTTCATATCTTTTTATAAATTATTTCATTTAAAATTAAAAACACAATCCCTAATGATATAAATATATCTGCAATATTAAAGGTAAACCAGTGAAAATCATAATAATGAAGATCAATAAAATCTGGTACAGCAAAAAAAGTCACTCTGTCATAAAAATTCCCAAGAGCTCCACCAAAAACAATAGAATAAAAAAATTTATCAATTTTTTTTGAGCTAAATATCAAATAAATTATTACAACCATAATGATAAATATTAATAATGAAACTAAATGATATAGAAGTCCGCCATCTAGATTAAATAAACCAAATCCTATTCCTTTGTTCCAAATTAAATCTAAATTAATATAATCATTTACATATATTACACTGTTGTTTTCAGTAAAGTAATTTACAATTTTAAATTTGGAAAATCTGTCTAGAAAAAAAATAAAAAATATTAAAAAAAAATTTAAAATATTAGATTTGTCAGTTAGTGCTTTTTTTATTTCAATCATTTAGGTGTTGAGCTTTGGGAGGCTTTTTGACATCTTTCACATTTTCCTGGAAGTATTTTCCAACATCTCTCACATTTTTCTCCTTGAGCTTTCTTCACTAATACTTTTATATTCTCCTCTTCTTTGTCGTTTTTAACTCGTTTAGCATTTGAAGTTATAAAATATTCTGCCAAATCTAAACCTTCCATTAATTTATAGTTTTGGCTATTTACAAATATTTCAATTTCGGCTTCTAAGCTTGAACCAATTTCTTTACTAGCCCTTTTTTGCTCTATAGCTATATTTGCCTCTTGCTTAATTCTAAATAATTTTTTCCATTTATCTTCTAAAGTTTTGTCATTCCAAGTTTCTGGGATTTCTAAGAAAGTGAGTTCGTGTACACTTTCATCTTTATTACTTATTAAACTATATATTTCTTCTGTAGTGAAAACAAATATAGGAGCAAACCATCTTAATAGACAATCTAAAATTATATTTAAAACTATTATACATTCTTTCCTTTTTTTAGAATCAAGTTTATCACAATACAAAACATCTTTTCTTATATCGAAGTAAAAAGAAGAAAGATCTAATGTACAAAAATTTAATAATTCTTTATAGATTTTATGAAAATTATAAACCTTCAAATTTTCTTTAATTGATTTATCAAGTAAAAATAGCCTGTTAAGAATAAATTTTTCAAGTTCAGAAAATTTTTCAATTTTCAAATTTTTAATATTTTGTGGTTCAAAATTGTCCTTAATATTACCCAATATAAACCTGAGAGTATTTCTTATCTTTCTGTAGGACTCAGAGTGTTGAGTGAGTATTGTTTTATCTATTCTCAAATCTTCAGCATAATCTGATGCAGAAACCCATGCTCTTAGAATGTCCGCACCATAATTTTTTAAAATATCCTCTGGAAGAATTACATTTCCAGCCGACTTTGACATTTTCATTCCTTTGCCATCAACTACAAAGCCATGAGATAAAATACTGTCAAAAGGTGCTCTGCCTCTTGTGCCACATGACTCCAGCAAGGACGAGTGAAACCAACCCCTATGCTGATCAGAGCCCTCTAAATACATGTCTGCTGGCCATTTTAAATCTTTTCGTTGTTCCAATACGAAACTATGAGTAGATCCACTATCAAACCAAACCTCAACTATATCGTTGAGTTTTTCATAATCATTTTCGTTATATTCGTCACCTAAAAACTTTTTAACATCATCAGCGAACCAACAATCTGATCCTTCTTTCTCATAAAGATTTGCTATTCGATCTATAACTTTCTGATCTCTTAAAGGCTCTTTTGTTTTTTTATTAATAAAAATTGGTAAAGGAACCCCCCAAACTCTTTGTCTTGATACACACCAATCAGGTCTTCCTTCTATCATTGATAGCAATCTTTCTTTTCCTTTTGGAGGATAAAAATTTGTGCTGTTAATAGCTTTTATTGCTTTATCTCTTAAAGAATTGACTTTCATTGAAATAAACCATTGTGGTGTAGCTCTATAAATTAAAGGCGCTTTAGATCTCCATGAATGAGGGTAGCTGTGTTGTAGTTTGTCATCTTTAAGTAATTTTTTTTGCTCTTTTAACTTTTCAATTACAATTGGATCTGCTTTAAAAACATGGGTCTTTGTAAAATACGGTATTTCTTTAGTATAGTATCCAGAGTTGTCTACAGTATATTTGGATTCAATATTATTTTTTAGACATAAATTAAAGTCATCCACTCCATGACTAGGGGCACAGTGAACTATTCCAGTTCCCTGTTCAAGATTAACAAATTCGGCATCAAACATTGGAACATCATAATCGAAACCTAATTTTAAAAAGGGATGGTTGCATTTAACTTTTTCAAGATCAGAACCTTTAAAGTTTTTTAAAACTTTAAATTTTTTAATATTGCAAGATTTTACTACAGTATTAATTAAGTTTTTAGCTATTATGATTTTTTTTTCTTTAAAATTTTCTAAATTGGAAATTTCAATTAAAGAATATTCTAATGAACTATTAAAGGCTAAAGCTTTATTTGCTGGTATTGTCCATGGTGTTGTTGTCCATATTATAATACTAGCATCTTTAAGAAATTCTTTATCTGTTTTTTTAATTTTAAAAGCAACATAAATTGTATTGGAAGTGTGATCTTTATATTCAACCTCTGCATCGGCTAATGCTGTTTTTTCTACCGTAGACCACAAAACAGGTTTGAAACCTTGATATAAACTTTTATCTAGTAAAAATTTTCCAAGTTCTCGTACAATTTGTGCCTCACCATTAAAACTCATAGTCGAATAATAATTCTCAAAATCTCCAACCACTCCTAATCTTTTGAATTCTTTTTTTTGTATCTCAATCCATTTTTTTGCAAATTCTCTACATTCATTTCTGAAGTCTTTTATAGGGACTTGGTCTTTATTTTTTTTATTTTTTTTGTATTGTTCTTCTATTTTCCACTCTATCGGTAGACCATGACAATCCCAACCAGGAACATAAATTGAATCTTTGCCACTCATTTGATGGAATCTGGTGATCATGTCTTTTAAAATTTTATTTAACGCTGTGCCCATATGAATATGTCCGTTTGCATATGGTGGGCCATCATGTAGAACGAACTTTTCTTTTCCTTCTGATTTTTTTCTTAATTTTTTGTAGATTTTATTTTTTTCCCATTTATCTAATATAGAGGGCTCTTTATTTGGTAAATTGGCCTTCATTGAAAAAGCAGTTTTTGGAAGTTGTATATTTTCTTTTGGCATAATTTATCTTTTGGCTTTTTTTATATCTTTTTGTATTTGTTTTTTAAGCTCGTAAATATCTACAAATTTTTTTTCTCCCCTAATAAATTTTAAAAATTTTACTTCTAATACCTTTGTATATAAATTTTTTTTAATTCCAAATATATTTACCTCTAAAAGTAAACTGCTTCCATTAAAAGTGGGTCTGTATCCTATGTTAGCAATACCTTTTTTTTTAAAATTATTAGTTTTTACCATTACAGAATAAACCCCTAGTTTAGGTATTACATAGTCTTTTAATTTAATATTACATGTTGGAAATCCTATTTTTCTACCTCTCTTTTTTCCTTGCACTACCCTGCCTTCAATTGACCAGTTTCTACCTAAAAAAAACTTTACTTTACCTAATTGAGCACTAGAGATTTTTTTTCTAATAATTGATGATGATAAAACTTTATTATTTCTCTTTAAAGGTTTCGAAATAATAGTTTTGTAAGAAAAAATTTTTTCATATTTTTTTAGAGTATTAATGTTGCCTTTTCTTTTATTGCCAAATCTAAAATTTTTACTTACATAAATAAATTTACAATTTATGTTTTTATAAATAATATTTTTAATAAATTTCTCTGGGGTTAGTTTAGAAAACTTTCTATTAAATTTGATAATTCTCATAAAATCTAATTTAAATTTCTTTAAAAATGAAACTTTTTGATTTAGATTATTTATTCTATGATTTTTAATCTTATTATTGAAAAACATGACTGGCATTGGTTCAAATGTAACAACACCAAATTTAATTTTATTTTTTTTTGCTTTTAATTTGGCTTGATCTAAAACTTTTTTATGACCTAAATGTAATCCATCAAAGTTTCCAATAGCTATAACTGATCTTTTAAATTTTTTATCTATTTTAGAATTTTTATAAATAATCATTTTACCAACTAAGATCTTTTTGATAATAATTAACTTTAACTTGATATTTCTTAAATAAACTATCTAATTTATTTTCATCTTTGCATTCTGATCTGTGTACACCACTAGTAATAAAAAGTGAGTCTAAATTTAAATTATTCGCACCCTTAATGTCAGTATTTAAATTATCGCCAATAATCAAAGTTTTTTCGTTTTTTTTTAAACAAAGATCATAAATTTCTTTATGAGGTTTGCCAAAATATATGACTTCTCCACCAAGGTTTTTAAATACTTCAGCTATAGATCCTGCGCAAAGGTATTCTTCTGATCCTCTGTGAACTATCAAATCTGGATTTGTGCAGATTAACTTTTTTGAAGTATATTTCTTTAACAAATTTTCATAATATTTTAAATCGTCATGCTCATCAAAAAGACCGCTACATAAAATAAAATCGCTTTTTTCTAAATCTGTTTTGTTTTTTTCTAAACCATAAAATAGGGACTCGTCTCTTTCGGTCCCTAAATGAAAAAATTTTTTACCAAACTTATTATTTCTTAAAGATTTAAGCGCAGCTTCGCCAGATGTTAAAACATAGTCTAAATATTTTTCATTCATTTTTAATCCTCTTAAAAAATTTATAGTAACTTTGTTAGGCCTTGGTGCGTTAGACAAAAGTGTAATTTTCTTGTTATTTTTGCTCAAGTTATCTAAAACTTCTATGGCGCCAGAATTGAGCCTAATACCATTATGAATTACTCCCCATAGATCAACAATATATGCATCGTAGAAAGTAAAAATTTCAGACAAATGATTGAGTTTTTTCAATTTAGTTGGCACCTCTAATAAATCTTTATAGAAAAGTTAGCAAAATATAGCAATATTAGGGTTTTTTGCATATTAAAACCTTGAATTAACTACTTGAAATTTTCTTAAAACTCACCATATCAAGCGTACATACAAAATTACAGGAGTAAAATATGAAATTTAGACCATTACACGACAGAGTCCTAATCAAAGTGCTCGATAGCGAACAGAAAACTGCTGGTGGAATTATTATTCCAGATAGCGCTAAAGAAAAGCCCCAAGAAGGTGAAATTGTAGCCGTAGGACCAGGTGCTAAAACCGAGGAAGGAAAAATAATTAAGATGGATGTTAAAGTTGGAGATAGAGTTCTTTTTGGCAAATGGTCTGGAACAGAAGTTAAAATTGATGGCAAAGAATACAGCATAATGAAAGAGTCTGACATTATGGGAGTTTCAAAAAGTAAATAATTAAAAATAGGAGATTAAATATGGCAAAAATAATCAAATTTAGTACTGAAGCTAGAACAAAAATGTTGAACGGAGTTAACACTCTAGCAAATGCAGTTAAAGTAACATTAGGGCCTAAGGGGCGTAATGTTGTTATGGATAAATCTTACGGTGCGCCTAGAACTACAAAAGATGGTGTTTCAGTGGCAAAAGAAATTGAGCTAGAGGATAAATTTGAAAATATGGGAGCTCAAATGGTTAAAGAAGTTGCAAGTAAGACTAATGATAACGCGGGAGACGGAACAACTACTGCTACTATACTTGCACAATCTATAGTAACAGAAGGATTGAAGTATGTTACTGCTGGAATGAATCCTATGGATATCAAAAGAGGAATAGACAAAGCTGTAGAAAATGTAATCTCAAAATTAAAATCAAGTTCAAAAAAAGTTAAAGCAAATGAAGAAGTAGCTCAAGTTGGTACTATTTCTGCAAATGGTGAAAAATCTATAGGTGACATGATCTCAAAAGCTATGCAAAAAGTTGGAAACGAGGGGGTCATCACGGTTGAAGAAGCAAAAGGAATTGAAACCGAACTAGATGTTGTTGAAGGTATGCAATTTGATAGAGGTTACTTATCTCCATACTTTATCACAAATGCAGAAAAGATGACAACTGAATTGGAAAACCCTTTAGTTCTTTTAGTAGAAAAAAAACTTACCAATCTACAGCCAATGGTACCTCTTTTAGAGTCTGTTGTGCAAGCTAATAGACCTCTAATGATTATATCTGAAGATGTCGAAGGTGAAGCACTAGCAACTTTAGTAGTAAATAAATTAAGAGGAGGTTTAAAAGTTGTAGCTGTAAAAGCTCCTGGTTTTGGGGATAGAAGAAAAGCAATGCTTGAAGATATTGCTATCTTAACTGGTGGGCAAGTAATTTC
>MDSV01164673.1_pt1 | contig 30234 bp, 51 predicted proteins | sample 810851 | NCBI WGS metagenome assembly MDSV01 (sample SAMN05326640, study PRJNA326480) | marine metagenome | isolation source: seawater | place: Atlantic Ocean: North East | collected 2012 | reverse complement strand
TTGCTTTACCACTTGCATTACATTCTGTTTTCCATTTATCATACATTGATTGAAGTTTTTCGATGCTTGCTCTCTGAATGCCCCCATTCCCCCCTACTTTAAATCGTCTCTGGCCTTTTTTTGCTTTACTCATCTTCTTCATCCTCCTCGTCTTTTCCATATGTTATATTGAATAACGCATCTGTAGCAGGATTTGCTTCACCGCCATAAGTAGAACCGCTAGTTACAGCAGTAGCCACTTTAAGCATTTCAAACCATTTCATGCAAATCCACCAGTATCATTAGGGTCATCTTCTTTAGGCTTAAGTCTTTCTTTATCACTTAACTTAAGTCTTTCAATCCGCCATTTGTTATCTGTTCTATCAATGGATATTTTCTTTTCTGGAGACCTGCCTTGATTTAAGAAGTAAGCAACATCTTCTTGCAAGTCTTCATTGTCTGTTAATTCTAACATTGATATTTCACCGTCTGCAGCAAGTTCATCAAATGTTTGGAAGAATAACTTTCGTTCTTCTTCATTCATTAATTGTTTAATCATAGCCTGATTATTTATATCAAGACCTTCTCTTAATGCTACCTTTTCTATTATCTTCACTTTTAATCTTTGTAAGTCCATTTCAGTCATAGCAAGGTCTTCACCATAAGCCCTTTCCATTTCTCCTGTAACTCCTTGATAAGTCATCATTCTTGGATTTGAAACACCTGCCTTTTTACAATCTAAATAATATTGTGCAAAACTAGCACCGTAAGAAGCAGGGATTAAAGTTCCTCTCCTATCTCTATACGCTTCAGCACCTTGCCAATATTTTTTTGCTCCTTCTGCTTGGTTAGTTTGTCTGTTGATTGTATCTGGAGAACCGCTTAATACTTCAAACTCTCCTTTAATACCCTTAGCAATATCTTTTTCAAATAATTCTATATCAAAATCTAATGACTTAACAAATTGTCTTCTTTGTTGCCTATCAAATTTTAATTCTGCTGACATAAACTCAAATATGTTTTGTTGTTTATTAGGGCCAAAATCTCTTACCTGAACTAATGTTTTAAAGATATTGAATTTCTTACTACCAGTTTTTTCTCCTTCTTCATCTCTCACATTTGCAAATAATCCATCAATAATATCACAAGGTAAACTCATTATTATTTCCTTACTTTGTTCTGGTAATTTATTTTGATGGTTTAAATAATCTCTAAATAATAATTTCATATTATAACAGCAACGATTTGATTCACTTGTAGATGCTCCTCTCATTTCTTCTAATGCAGTAGCAACTTTTCTAGCCATACCTCCAGTTGTAGGGTCAGATATAACTTCTGTTTCCCAATCATCTTCTTCATTTTTAATTAGGTTAAACCAATCATCTTCTCTTTCGTTGCTTTTCATAATTTTTTCTCCTGTTGGTGCTAAAATATAATATTGGCTTTTCATTAAAGGAAAACCTTGAACCCTTTTTAGTTTCCTCTTAATTTTTCTAGGAACGTCTGCGCTATTTAGTAGTATCTGTAAATATTCCGAATCCAATTCTACAAAACCATAGCCTTCATATTTATTAATAAGATTAGGATTTTGTATCGCTGTTAAAACCCAATTGCCTTTAGCATGGCTCATTGCATATTTATCAACAAACTCTCTTGCTCCTTCCATTTTAGTAATATCCATTACTTTTCTTATAAAGTCTGCTTTTGTCTTAGTTACATTTAATTCGCTTAAAATATCCTTTGCTTCCATAGGTCTATATAGTTCTCTAATAATATAAGCGTGATATTCTGGATATGAATCCATAAGCCAATCATCAAACTCAATCATATTTCTAGACTTTTCGTTCATTTCTTCTTGGGTTGGCTTTTTTCCTGTAAATTCTGCGCCTTGTTTTACATTACCTTCTGCTTCATCTAAAGATGTAGCAGCATAATATATTTCTTTTGCTGAAGAAACATTTGATGCTCTATCTCTAATATTAGTTAATGATGGGTCTTTGGTAGGAGTTCTATTAGCGATTACATCTTTCATTCCTAAGAAACCTGCCCATAAGTATAATCCTCCTGTTATACCTACTGTTTTAGTATAAAGAGGAATCCCTGTTTCATCATGTATAAAAGTAAAACATGAAAATTTCGGGTCAAATGCTCTAAATAAAGGGCTACCTTCTGGATTACTAAACCTGCTTGTTCCTCCTTCTATATTAGTAGGAAAACCTTGTGTTACTGTATAACCATAAGGTCTCAAAAACTTCTGCCAATATAGAGCAGTTTCTTGCTCCGTTCCCCATTTTACTTCTATTCCCATAATTACACCTTATAATACGTTTTCTTTCCGGTTCTACCAGAAGCAATTTCTTGTTTGGTTTCAACATTCATGGAATTTAATCTTTTTCTTAAGAAAGAAGTTAAGTTTTCATCACTATCTTTTAGTTTAGGATTCTTCTCCCTTAAATGTTTTATTATATCTGAAATAGAAGACCAATTATCTTTTATTTCTTCTTTAATTTGCTTTTCTAAACTATCATAAAACTCTAAACTTTTCTTTCCATGTTTCTTTCTTAGATAATCTAAATGAACCATGTCTTTTTTATCTGCATACTTATCAGCAAGCATTTCAAACTCCTTCATCTCTGAAGATTTAACTAAATCAAACCAAGTCATTCTTCTAACTCCTTTTTTTTGCTATATCTTTCGGTGTATTCTTTAGATTTGTCGTAGTCTTCGCCATAGGTTTCTTTTAAGTTTTTGCCATAAATTCCTTTTGCACCTTTAGTCGGGGATTGCCTGTCTTCGGGTTTTATGTAAACAGGATTCTTAAGTTCTTCTTCTAACTCTTCCACAGTTGGTTTTGGTAATCCCTGTTTTTTATGCCTTCTTACTAATCTTATGTATGCGGCCTTTTTTTCTTTAGTCCACTTTCGATAACCTCCACCAGTTGCTGTAATACCACCAGCAGATGGTTTTCGGTTATCAAAGGTTCTTTCGGCTCTAATTTCTTTAGGCCAAAAATCATAAGTTTGTCTCCTTTCTTCTGGAGTTAATCTTTTTATTATATTAAACCAAGTCATTCTTCTTCTCTCCTTAATACTTTTTTAAACTTTTCTGCAAAGTCTTTATCATAACATGGATTGTCTATAACTCTTATATCATCTATATTAATTTGTTGTGGTAAAATAGTTTCACTTGTAACAAAAACGTTAGCATTCGGTTCACCTAATATTTGTAGCATAAAGGGGCTATGGTCTGTTCCTGGCCTATGTGTTTTTGGGTCTGCTCTATATGGAATAACCATTACCTTTTTCATTTGGGGTTTTGTCATACATATCCAATTTACAGATAATTGAGCAGAGTCTGAAGAATATATGCCGTCAATTCCTGGTTTAATTCCATCTCTAAAAATAGGCATAAGATTATCATAAGAAGTAGCGTGATAATATATCACTTCTTCTTTGAGAATCATGTGCCAACTCATTCAAATCCTTTTCCTTGAAATCCTAAGTTGTGTATAACATCATCTAATGTTTTAATATTTATTATTGGATTACCATCAAATCCTGGAAACTCTCCAAATTGGTCTCTTAATACTACTAACCTAGTTTCTATTGGGAATTGGTCACTTTCTAAAAACATATCTTTTATTTCTTTTAATTGGCTATTTAACATTTTACGAGCCAAATTCATCTCCGCTCTTGCTTCTTCTCTTGATTCTATTTGTCTATCTATAAGAGGTTTCACCACTGCTCTTTCCATAGGACTTAATGATGATATCATTGCTTCATGAGTTCTTTCCGCTTCTTGCAATCTTTTTTCATCTTTATCTAATTCTTCTAAAGCACCATTTACTTGTTCTATTATTGTCTTTTTAAAAGCCTCATAAAACTTCTCTCCATCTTCTTTTGCGTCTTTTACTATATCAAACCAACTCATCTTAAATCACCCATATTTGCGTTTACACTATGATATTCAGAACAGTCTCTATAATTCTCTAATATCATATTTACTATCTTTTGCATATTACTCATCTCTCCTGAATGAAATGGAGTTAGAGTCCATTCTCTACCATAATATTTATTCAACCAAAGTAATATACCATCATTTTCTATACCTTCTAAGTCTTGAACTAACTCATCACAAGTTTTGCTATCTACATTATAAGGAAAATTAAACGGTGCGTCATCCCAAAATGGCATAAAGTATTTCTTTATATCGGAAACTACATCTTTACAACAAAAATCATCTTCATATTCTGCAGCCTTTAGAACCTCTTTCCATTGTAAATTGTCTTCACTCATTAATTTCACATCCTTGAAAATGGGCCTTTTGTTGAAGATATCCTAGCATGACTTAAATCTCTCCAACCTAGTTTTATTAACGCCTCTTTTATTGCAACATCCATTATTCTTTTTCTTTCGCTTTTAAAGGTTTTAATAAAATGGTTTGCAAATCTAGGATTTTTTAATTTTTTTCTAATAATGTCTTCTAAAAAAGGAAGTAATTGTTGTTTAATTGTTATCATTAAAAGTCTCCTATCATTCATAGTATATTGTGCATCCCACTGTTTAACTGCTTCAAACATAACTTCTCTAATTTCAGAAGTAGTAATGTATTTAAGACTTTTTTTTGTAATATCAAACCAATTCATTTTCTTGTCTCCTTTCTGTTTCTTGTAATTACTCTACCTATAGAGGGGTTGTTAGAACTCGCACCTGCTCCAACAACTTTTTTGAATTTTTCCATTCCTAATGCTTCTGCACAACCTTTACAGAATCTCAATCTTCCAATTTCGCTTTTTGGGTCTACATCCTTATATCTAAATCTAGTATATCTTATTCTATTTCCACATCTAGCACAAGTGCTTTTCACGCTATCAGTTCTACTTGGGGAATTAGGTTCTTCATCTCCATAAATAGTAAATCTTTTACTTCCCCCTTTTTTTGGAGTAATAGTTGATGTTTTAACTCTTTTACTATCTTTGACCTTTTGTTTTCTTTCTTCTAATTCTTCGGCTTCTCTTTTTATCCGATTATCTGCTCTATCTTCTTCAGCAATCCTTTCACCTGCAAATATATCAACAGGCTGTTTTTTTGGCTTTCTTCTTCTTTGCCTTTTAGAAAGAACATCTTTCCAATCATCCATAAGGGCTACCATCCGTTCTTGGGTTTTTATTTACCCATCCAGCATCAGGGTCTAATTCAAAGTATTCTTCAATAGAAACAAAAGTATGACCGCTATTAAATTCTAGTGCATATGATTTATGTCCTTCTGGATATTTATCTTTATTTTCCCTTGCAAATTTGCTACTAGAACCGCAAACTTGAACACCGTTTCTTTTATCGCCTTCTACTCCTTCTACTCTATATGCACAGCCGCCTTTCATGCCATTTACACATTTATATTCTGCAGCAGCATTACAATAGAAACATTCTATTCCTTCTTTAAATCGCTGGTCAAACATTTCTTCATCAGTATCATGTATTAAATCTAAATCAACTTCACCAAATCTACCTTCTGATAGTTTTTGTCTCATTTCACTTCCCCAACCAGTTTCTTCCTGGTCTAATTGACCCCAACCATCTTTTCTAACTACATCTTTCCAATCGGCTTTAAACACCTTATTTGAAGGCACAGGTTTACAACAATCATCGGACATTATTTCCACACTCTTTTTAACATTGGTTTTCCAAAAGTAGTATAAAGTTCCCACTTTGGTTCATTTCCTAATTCTGCATTTAATTTATTCATGCGATATTTCGCTTTAGAAACACTCTCAAACTGTATTACTTTACCGCTAGGTTCAGAATACCATTCGGTTTCTGCTTTCTTTAGTGAATCTTTCCATGTCATAATATATCAGACCTTTAAAATCGAAAATTTGGGCTGTAATTTATTTGGCACTTGCGTTTTTTTTATTTTTAGTTTAATTGCATAACCAGAATAAGAATAGGCTTTTGTTTTTTTATTTGTTTTCTATGGTTAATTGCTGAACATAGGGAATAAATAGATTAAGGTAATGCCTTTCTTTTGTATTGGGCTTTTTTATTTATGTTTAATTATAGAACAATATGCCTCCAACTGCGTTCTCTATATACACGCATAAACAAGTAGTATATCAAACTGTAGTTAGGCAGGTCAAAATATTATACCACAACGGGTAAAAAAAACCATTGATTAAAAATAAAAAAAATCGAGAGCAAAGCATATGGTTGCGAAAAAATACTTATTGGAAAGCGTGAGGTTTCTCAATAAAGCATTAAGCGGGTATTAGCAACCTGAAGGCATTTTCTCCGCCTTTTCTTTTAGTATATAAGTATTTTAGGGTGTTATTCAATGTATTAAATTCTGTACGGATAAGGATAGCATCTACAATTCATCCACCTCTGCTGCCATATTCAGTTCATACCACTAACTACGCTTAAAGCGTTTAACGTTTTATTTCGTTCCTTATTCACTGACAATGGCAAGCAGAAAGGATGAATGTATATCTATCCTTATCCTTACAGTCACACCATATGGTATCAACAGTGTCGCATTAAGCGACATTAGTAAAAGGGATACCAGAAAACCTTCAGGTTCTTTAATTGTCAACAGTGTTTCAGCAACAGGTGTTACACTAGAACAGACCTTTTGTCTTTACTATTCCTACCTTTGGTGTCTTAATGACAATTACTATGTAATTAAGTCATAGTAGACTAAATTGGCCGTTCAAGTGTTACACCCCTATGCTGATACACTGTACGACATTAGAACCATATGGTGCTAAATTCATTTCTACGAAGAAAATGAAAACGATTAGTGGTTAAAGTAAATTAAACATTGAGTGAATGCGAAGCAGTGTTTACTTTAATTTGTTTTCTGAAGTAGAAATTAACAGTCGAAGACATATAGTGCCTTAAGGGTGCTTAACGCTACGCTACACCCATATGGTCGTAGGCCGCATGGGGTATAAAACCCCTATGTGGTGAGTTTCTTCTTATTCCATGATATTCGACACTTAATGTGTCTTTCCATAGAAACTACACCACGACATGGTTTTACCGCTTCATTACATTTCACTTATCCATATGGTTGTAATACTTTGTTAATAAAAACCGGATGGACTATGCAATAGCCCAAGCCCGACAGCCAATAATACGGCCATTATCATCTCTAACGGTTCTGGATACCATTAAGAAATCCGGTCTTTCAGGGTGTGCATTAGCAACAACCTGAGAAACAATATAATAGTGTAAAGGCTTTATTGGGGGTAAATCCTCATTTGCCTGAAACTTGACTCTAAGAACCTCCACTTCAGCATTATCATCAGATAGTGTAGTTACTAATGATTCTGTCTGGTCTAATCTAATAGATATCCCAGATGAAGGTATCTCCATTATCAATTCATTCTCGTCATTTAAGACATTTATGGCGTGTGGGGTTGTATTTGTGTAAGTAATCATGTTATGACCTCTTGGAATGTAATATGTGTGCTTTTTTCGCAGAACCTGCATCAACGTCTATTTGTGTAGTATTAAGGAAAACAGTCTGTATTACTGCCCAGCATTAAAACTGTCTTCCCCCATATTGGGTATTTGTGTGTGTTCGTGTGCTACTGCTTATACTCAGAAAGCGATAAACTGAGGGTGATAGAAAGGAATTGGTATTACCTTCAATTAAGCATGGGAAGATGGTTCATGCTTTTGTTTCATGAGCCTTAACCCGCCAATACTGATAATTACCCCGCTAAGGGCATTGCACTGTCTCCAATGTTTTAATCTTGGTTTGACTCGCTAACTCGCTAAAGTCCAATTATCATGCTTTACACCCCATCTTAAGGTGTTATTCAGCCACTATCGTTGCCGGATGCCTCCGACAATATATCCTTTTAATACACTATATATAGGGTTGTTATTAACAAAGTATGACAACCATATGGTCATGCGTTAGCATAAATGACCTTATGGTATTTAATCGTAATCGGCATTTTTGCTATTATTGCTGTGTATATTGAAAGAAAGAATAACGCACGAATCCAGGCTATACTTGACAGTATGCCTGAAGGCCCTGAAAAAGAGGCTTTTATTGATGACCTGAATTCTTACCGTGAATCTTTCTTATATTACACAGAAGAATAGCAATGCCAATTCCTCATACCATATGGTTTGAAAATACTTTGTTAATAGTAAAATCCCAAAGAAAGGAAAAATAGGTTGGTTCTCCCCAAACTAACCTATTCTTCCTCTCCCCCATTGAAAGGCATTGTATCAACCACATTTGGTTGTCCTGTATCATCATAAGAGCCATCCCAATGATATCTCTTAGAATCGTCATTCTTTGCGAATGCTGAATATGCCGATGAAAGGAACAATCGTGTTCCCTTTACTTCATCGTCAGCGTATGCCGAAGCATCGCCTGCATATAGATTACCACCAGATTTACCGTGTTGTCGAGCAAAGCCCGATACCATCGGATAAACAGTAGTCATGTAAAAAGTGCGTAGTCCATCCAAATACTTGTCGAAGTCTGATTTGACTCCGGTAGGCATAAGTGATTTTCTTCCGCCACCCATAGGTGAATTAGGAATATCAGCGAATATAACGCCAATTGAACCCCAATGACGCTTCCTGAAATCAGGTTGCAAATCACCTATCTTGAATAAACCATCAGATATCGCCCTTCTGTCGGCGTATTCTGGGTTCGCTTCATACCAATCGTTTAATAGAGTCTTTTTAGACTCCCATGTTTCTTCATCCATAAAATAGTCTGCCATATATATCATATCTCCTTTTTTTCTCCATAAGTCGGTTCGGGGAGAACCATTATATCCTTTTTACGCATCATATATAGGGTTGTTATTAACAAAGTATTACAACCATATGGAGTCATAAGGAGATTTATAAAGGTAATAGTGCATTAGGCACTATTTGGAATATCTTTATAATCGGTAGGAGTCCTGACCAAAGCCTGGAATGGGGTCAAGTTGCAAATGTTTCTTATTTGTGAGAAACATTTTCAATCGTTTTCCACATAGGCTGATGCACTACGTTTATCCGCCTATATTAACCAACCATATGGTTCAGTAATAATATGCATGTTTAAGACTTAGACGAAGAATTATATGTTTTGCGGATTATGTAAGGAGACTTACTTATGCAGTTAATGTATGTCTCGATATTGTAGTGCGCATTAAGCGCAGTTAAAACAATAAATATAGAGGCTCAATTAACTGGGTAAAAGAAGTCTGCCTTACAGAAGTCTGCAAAAATATAATTATCGTAATAAGTTCAATGCACTTATATCTTGAACCCCTCAGCGTCTGGTCTATACTTCGTATGGAACTTAATGTTCCAATTTACGACCATATGGATACATAATCAAATGTAATGAGGTGCAGCAGCAATAATATATGCTGCAACCATTATATTTGGTATCCCCAAAAATGGGGTGATGAGTATATCATCCGCTTATTCATCAAGTTTGCTTAACAGAACTTAATGTTCTGAAACTTTTCTTCATTTACGCTTCTACAGCGACACTGTAGAATGTTATCTCATCTTACCATATGGTCGTAAGGCCCCAAATGGGGTATTATTGACAAAAGAAAAAAGCCCTATCGTTTCTACTCTTTAAATCTTAAGTGCTAAACTTTATGTCTTTGACACGCCTAATGCTGTAAAGTATGCACTTTAAAGACAGAAGAGATAGAAACTTCCGCCCTTTCCTCTTTAAGTCATAACCATATGGTAGTATAGCGTTAAGCGCCATTATAATGGTAATACCCGATACCAGCAGCATAGGGCATCCGTTTAAATTAACAGTACCCATTTACCATGTGTTGTCAACTCTTCACAAGGTATATGTTTTACGTTATTTAAGCATACTGCTGGACTTAATGTCCTTTTAAATAACTTAACTATATACCCGCTAAAAGAGTACACAACACTCGGTAAACAGCCACATGTTATTTACTCCTACCATATGTTCACATCAATTGTGGAACACAAGTCGGGTATGGTGGATTTTCATTTCTTGTTTTCATTTCGTCGAAGGGACTCACTCCCCCTTGTACCACCAACCATATGGAAGTAAATGTTAATAACAGCAATGTTAGGCACTTGTTGCATTAAGCAACAATAAAATGTAGACTAACATAATTATAACTTTATACTTCCCGTCTGCTGCGCTTGGGGAGAAGTATTAATCTCATACCTTTCGGCCTTCTTTTGTTTAAACGAAAGAATGCCTCATTCCAATTTCATTATATACACACCATATGGTAGTAAATAAAGATTGTAATGAATCATTCTTTCATCAAACAAAAAGAAGGAAGAATGGAATGATTTATTACTTACCCCAAACCATCTCCTGCGGGGTCAATGAAGGTATAATGTAAAAGGATAACATTTAATTGTTGCTTAATGCAACTAGTTACACTTTTCGCTATTATTACCACTACGACCATATGATTGTGCATTAAGCACACTTTTTAGGAAATCCCATTTCTATTAGATTGAACTCGCTCCGCTCAAACATATACAATCATATGGTCGTGCGTTTAGCACTCATGATATGACCCCAATGGGATAGTAAACATATCATTGTTGTTGCCGATGGCAACAATACACTTCGTCAAGATATTTTATGTTTATCTACCATATGGTTTTAACTTTGTAAAAAACCCCAAAGATAGGGGGCATGAACCCCACTAATCTTCAGTAGCCTGCTGAAACTCACTTAATGCTAATCTAAGACTTTGCATTACTTCATCTAAATCATCACCAGAAACACGAAGTTTGCTGATTGATAAGACAAGGGATGACCCTGATTTCATGTGCTTTAACTCCACTACAAAGTTTGGTTCGTTTATCTGCTGTATTACTGTATTTTCTTTATTCATATTATTACCTCATCTTATTTTGTTGCCCCATGCCACACACAAGCGCATTAGAATTGATATTTTTACTTGGGGAGGGGCATTATATCCTTACAATGCACCATATATAAGGTTTTAAACCGACAAAGTTGTTAAAACCATATGGTTGGGAATTAATTTATTTTAAATCAATGTAAAACAGTTGCTGCGGAGCAGCGAGACAGGTTAAGGCCCAATGTAATTTTTAACAGTTAAAAAATTCACTTATTTTCTATAATCATTTAAAAAAATATTTACTTTTTTGTAATCATCATTATAGAAATTACCTATCAAAATATACCTATCCATATGGTTCTAACTTTGTCGAGAACCCCTTATATATGGTGCGATATTGGGATATATTGCCCCGAACAGGCAATTGGAGAACGATTAAACTAGGTGATATATTATGGATGACGTAAATTGGGAATCAGTGAAAATGAAGGCTAACTCTGTTATAGACGGAGATATTGATGGAGTAATACCATCAGATGTAAGAAGTTTAGCATCAATGCTACTTCAAACAGGAGACAATAACCCAGAGCAAAGAGAACCTCTTAGCGGCTCAGTTAAAGCAATGCTAAAGGACTTCCCTTCTGGAAAGGTTGTATATAGGCGTGGTAATCAGGGACTACTCCCTGCTGCTGCTGGTGTTGTAGTGGATTCTGCTGCGGAGATAATCCGTGAGGCAGCAAATCACTTCTTTACAACAACTGCACAATACTCACAGCCACTACTACGAAAGCATGGTAAAAGCAAGGGTTCGCCCGTATATGCTGATGCTGACGAGTATGCTGCTGGACTTGCTAAGAAAGCAAGAGAAACCGCCCGTGACTTATTTAAAGCAGGCGAATGGGATGGAACTTTAGAAGGATTAGCCGCATGTGCTTCTCCTTCATGGGAGGAAGAAGAATAATCTTCCTCCATTAATGCTTGTTCGGGGCAACTACAATCAATTCTGAGGATTGGGGATTATTCCCCTTTCCTCAGATAAGTTTTTTAAGGTTTTTTATCTGACAAAGTAGATTAAAACCATATGGTTCGAGTATTAATCTATTTATAGGTAGGGGGCATCGAGGGGTGTGCCTCCCTTTATATATGGTGCAAGGGCAGGATATTCTGCCTTGATATTATTCTCGGATTATTACTTGTTTACGCAAGTAATTCTAATTGTATATTTAATGCTCACCATTTAGTTGGCGTAAAATATCTAATCCATATAAGGATGCATTTTAATTAATGCAATATTAAGGTCTTATATCTATATTATATGATATATACCATACACATATCCTTATGGTATATCCTATATGATATGATATAAGCATCTTTCCACATCTTTCCAATGGTTGGAAAAATGGAGTAGGGCAGAATGAGGGAGTTAAGTAAGATAATTAGTATATTTTATTATTATTACAATATTCTATATTATTACACCCCCTCTCTCTCTCCATCCATCCATCCATCCATCCATCCCCTGAGCAGGGGGTGGAAAAACGAGAAAAATGGAATAATAAATAACTCACTCATTTTGTATCTGTTAGGTGCATTAAGTGAATCATTCTATTTTTCCTCCATATGGAATAACGTTGGAAATAATAAAAAGCAAAAATAAGGTGTAAATATGACTGAAGAAAAAATAAACGAAGAAATAGAGAATAAGTATGGAATGCCCATGCAACAAGGAAATATAGGTATGAGGAATAACCCATACCTTAAAGCAAAGAAAAGTGAAAAGACTTTAACGCAAACACAAACAGAAATAACAGAAGTGATGAATGAGTTGAGAGTTTTGCTTATTAACAAGAATGAGCAATACGGCGATTCTGTGTTAGAGCCTATTAGAATCTTTTCTAAGGCTAGTATTGATGAACAAGTAAAGGTTAGGATTGACGATAAAATCAATAGGCTTTTACAAGGTGATGATTCTTTAGAATCAGATGAAGATGTGATTAAGGACTTAATTGGGTATCTAGTTTTGTTCTTGTTACATATGCGTAGAAACTGATTTAATTAACGGCGGGGTATCCGAGTCTGGTCAAAGGAGCAGGACTTAAGATTCTGTGCGTAGTGCTTCGTGAGTTCAAATCTCACCCCCGCCACCAATTAAATGCTTTACAGGTGATAATATGAATTGTGAAAATAAATGTATTAATGGAATAATAATAAAACAAATAGCCATTGCAGACTTTGAAATGATAAGATGTGATTGTGCTATTAAGAAAGAATTAGAAGCCTATGAAAATTGGTTTGGGATTCTTAGAAAGGCTTAATAAGATAAGCGAAATGGAAAGGAAGTAAGATTATGAAAAGTTGGAAAAAAGAAAATAAAATAATGATGAGTGTATTTTACAATGCACACGATAATGAAGATGGTAAGTATAAAGAATGTAATATTGAAGGTCAGAGGATATATTTAAATTTCCCTGATGCTGTAGAATTTATAACTATATTAGATAAAGACGGCAAGACTACATCTATTGCAAATAAACTAATAGATAGAATTATTTACAAGAATATACCAAAGGACTATTTACTTAGTGAACAAATGACTATGGATAGTGCTAAACTTAGAATGAAGATGTTAGAAATTGATTTGAAAGACCAAAAAGAAAGAATTGAACAACAAGAAGCATTGGTAGAAATGCAAAAGAGTCAAGAAACTAACACTGGAAAAGATGACATGGGAAGTGTTTGATATGCAAGAACAAGAAGATAAAAAGTTTGTTGAGTTTAAGATAATAAGAGATGAAGAAATGCCTCCTATTATTTTTAAGCCAGGAGCAGAAGATGAGGTAAATATTATTATCAATCAAAACTTTGCAATATGGTTAGCATTACATAGAAAAACAATTGGTGGATGTGCAGAAGCACTATTTGATAAAATAGATGAAATGTTATCTGCACACCTATCTGAACAAAGAATGTATGAAAAGATGGAATAACTATGTCTGGTAGAATTGCAAGAATATGCGAAACGCCAGGATGTAAAAAACACACCTATGAATTATTTATAGGAATATGTAAAGAATGTAGAGGAGAGGAAGAATGAAATTAGAAATAAACAACCTAGAAACAAATATGCAATACCTCATGGGAAAAGAAGATGGGATTAGACTTGCATTGATGATAGTAGGAAGAAGACATGTTGAAGGAACATCCCTTCAATGGTTGATAAACGAAAGAGATAGAATAAGAAAACAAATAAATGAATTAGAGGAGGAATAAAAATGAGCGTAGATAATTATTATATGAGAAGATATGGATGCACACGAAATCAATTCAGAAGAATTGAAAATAAAGTAGCATACCAAGAACACCTTGATGGTGAAATAGAAGAATGGAAACAAAGAAGAAATAAAATATTAGGAGTTGAAGAAGAATGATAGAAGATAGAGAATTTATGACTAACAATGGATATACAATAATAAAAAAAGAAAACATAACTGCTTACACAATTAAGAAAAGACACTTAGCACAGATGGACACAATAACACAAGTTGATGTATTTATGACCTGTGGAACTGTATTTACAATAAATAGTGTTGATGTAGATGATTTCAAAGATTGGGTAGGTAAACTCAACGAGTAGGTATACATGAAATGGGAAGAATATTTTAGAAGAAAAAAAGCATATAAAGAAAAGAGGAATAAAAAATGGAAGAAAAAGAATGGAAATTAATAGAGACCTGTATAGAGAAAGGAAAGATAGATATCGAAATGGCTACTATATTAAAGAGCCTTTACGATATGACAGATGGACAAGATTACATTAATGATGCAATCTATCATCTTACATTACATAGCATGAAGGCTGATTAAAATGGAAGAATGTAGAGTATGCGGTAAAAGTCTTGCTCTTAGAGTTGAAACAAATGAAGAAGATGTTTGTTGTAGATGGGTTGTAATGAGATGAAAAGAAGACTAGGTAATGGTAGGTGGGATAGAGTCCTAATGGCTAACATGGTAGAATTATCTGTAGCAGATAACTATGAAGAAGCAAGAGAAGAATGGTTAGCAACTGGAAAATGTTGGTGGTCATCATCTGGAGAACAAATGCCTAATTGGGTATTAAGACACCCAAACAAATGTTTGTGTGGTCATGATATAATTTATCATTTTGAAATTCTAAACACAGAAAACGGAATAAGAGAATGTGTTGGTTCAGACCATATCAATTCGTATCTGATTATAAGAGCATTGAAACAATCAGGATTAGCAGAAGAACAGATAACTGATGAGAAGATTGAAGAATGGATTAATATTAGAATGAAAGAAATGAAGTCTAATGCTTGGTGGGAAATGCATGGTGCAGAATTCCAAAGAATGTTTGATGAAATAAAAGATTTCGATTTAAGAGTCAATGTAAGAACGAAAGGAAAATACTACGATTCAAAATTAAGAATGAACAGAGATAAAACATTTATTAGGAAGAGACAGTCTGGAAACTTTGGGGAGGCAGGCTATCAAATGGCGTCAATTGTATGGAGATGGAATCATCCTGATAACCCAAAACCACAAGTGCAAACTAGAGGTTATCCAAATCAACAATTACATCAAGATGTTATGATGTTTTATTTTAATTTAGGAAATGCTAAAAAAATTATAGCAAAGGAAGATAAGTTTATTGAAAGAAGAATAGAAACTTTAGAAAACTTTGACAAACAACAGAAACAAAAGATTGCTGATTCAATTAAGAAACGAGAAACATTAGTTGAAAAACTAAAGGAACAATCAGATGAACCTAAATTCATTGAGGCTTGTAACTATTATGGTGTGCCTCCCTTTATCCCAGAAGAAATGGGATTTGATGATTGGTCTGTATCTTTCTTAAAAGATATCAGATTTAGAATGATTAAAGATAGAGAATTATCCGAAAAACAAGTAGCCAAACTATGGGATATTCTTGATAAAGGTGGTAAACCACCAATGGCTACACAAAAACAAAAAGATTACCTGCAACGTCTAGGTTACGAGGGAGATTTAGACGAATTGACTAAAAGCCAAGCAGGTACTGAAATTACCAAACTAAGAAATAATAAATGGTGAAAAATATGACTGAAAAGAAAAAGACAGGAAAGAAAAGTAAGGATGCCTTAAAGGTTGAAGAGTTGGAAGAAGCAATTGAAACACAAAATACGCAGTTAATACAGATTAGTAATGCGTATCAAGAACTTCTTGCTGCTAATTCAAGTTTGCAAGGTTTAGTAGGGCAATATGAAAGAACAATCAATTTACTAACCGCCAGATTGATTGAGTCACAGCAATCGCAAGGTTGATAAGGCGGCTAACAGATAGAGAAATACCGGAGAGAATGAGATGTTATTAACGATTATTAATGAAACAGGACATACTGAAATGTCCGTAACAATGACGGAAGTTATTGAACAAATTAACGACCACCCGACACACTGGGTTTTAATTGATGGAGAACTTACTTCAAGGGAAACCATCACTGAGGTAAATTGGGATACTGTTGATTCAGTTGACCTTATACCAGCAATTGTTGGCGGAAGTCAATAATTATATTAGATGAGGCAGGGGGTATAACCCTCTTTATCCCCTGTCTCTCAAAGAGGGATTATTATGATAGAGGACAATATCAATTTTATAAACGAACAGACCTTTCCACAAATTATGAAAATATTTGGTTGGGAAGTTAAACCTAATTATCAGGTGTATCAAGGTCTTGCTATTATCAGGGCTGACTTTTATCCTATCGGACATGTTCTAGGATTTAGTAGCAAGGCAACAATTATATGTGATGGTGAATCCATCATAGAATTAAATGGAACTAAGTATCATGATTTTGATGAAATAGTTCAAGAAATAGGCTTAACAAATGCCATTGAATCTTTTCCTACATGGAAAATTACTGTAGAAAAGCAATGGGCTATTTTAAAGCATAACAATGATGGGAAAAAATGGGTAGGGGCATTTACCAATTTAGCAGAAATGCCATATAGAAAAACAATAAGGTGTTAACAATGGAATTAGCAAGTAAAATATTAAGCGACATAACAGTATATATGAAATATTCAAAGTGGATAGAAGCAGAACAGAGAAAAGAAACATGGGATGAAGTAGTAAATAGAAACATGAATATGCATCTAAAGAAACTTCAAGAATTAGGTTTCGATGAATCAACAGAACAGTATAATAAAGTAGTTGATGTTTATGATAACTTTGTTAGACCATTCAAGGTTTTACCATCTATGAGGTCAATGCAATATGCAGGTAAACCAATAGAAGTATCCCCTAACAGCATTTACAACTGTGCATATATGCCAGTTGATTCTGTTGAATGTTTTCACGAAGCAATGTTTTTATTAATGAATGGGACAGGTTTAGGATATTCAGTGCAAAGACACCATGTTAGAAGTTTACCAGAGATTAGACAACCAAATAGTGATAGAACAAGAAAAATATTAGTTCAGGATTCTATAGTAGGATGGGCAGAAGCAGTTAAAGAATTGTTTAGGTCATATACAGGTGAATTAACTCAAAGACCTAGATTTATTTATGATGATATTAGACCTAAAGGAACAAGGTTAAAGACAAGAGGTGGTAAAGCACCAGGCCCTGCTCCATTAAGACTATGTATAGTTAAAATAGAAAGTATACTAAGACAAAAGGAAAAAGGTTCTAAACTAACAACCTTAGAATGTCACGATATAATGTGTCATTTAGCAGATGCAGTAACAGCAGGTGGAAACCGAAGGGCTGCTCTAATATCTTTATTTAGTGCTGATGATGATTATATGTTAAATTGTAAGGCAGGAAAGGGATGGATGCAAACAGATGCACAAAGATTCCGAGCAAATAATTCGGCTGTTATTTTGAGGCATCGGGTTGATAAGAAATTTTTTGACGGAATTTGGAACAGAATTAAGACAAGTGGCTCAGGAGAACCAGGAATTTATTTAACAAACGATAAAGATTGGGGAACAAATCCTTGTTGTGAGATAGGGTTGCGCCCATATCAGTTCTGTAATTTGACAGAAATTAATTCTTCCACTATAGAAAACCAAGAAGATTTAGATGCGAGAGTAGAAGCAGCAGTAATTTTAGGTACTTTACAGGCTTCGTATACAGATTTCCATTATTTAAGAGATATTTGGAGAGAAACGACAGAAAAAGATGCTTTATTAGGTGTATCTTTAACAGGGCTTGCTTCAAATCGTGTATATAATTTAGATTTAACAGGAACAGTTTACCATGCAAAACAAACTAATCAAGAATGGGCAACTCACTTAGGTATTAATCCTGCAGCAAGATTAAGTTGTGTTAAACCAAGTGGAACTGCATCAATGGTATGCGGGTCTTCATCTGGTATTCACGCTTGGTTTGATAGGTATTATATTAGAAGGATTAGAGTTGGTAAAGATGAGGCAATTTGTTCTTATCTAACAATGAACCATCCTGAATTGATTGTTGATGATGAACATAATCCAGATGGTAGGATTATTGAGATACCTCAAAAAGCACCAAAGGGTGGACTAACTAAGAGAGATGAAGATACCTTTATGTTCTTAGAAAGAGTAAAGAATACTACATTAAGATGGGTAAAACCTGGACATACTAATGGGCAAAACACCCATAATGTTTCTGCTACTGTTTTCATTGAAAGAGACCAATGGGATGAAGTAGGCGAATGGATGTGGTTAAACAGATATTTCTATAATGGATTATCATGTTTCCCTAATGATGAAAGTGTGTATATACAAGCACCATTTGAGTCTTGTAGTAAACAAAGATATGAAGAAATGATGAAAGAATTGACTTTGGTTGATTTAACGCAGATTGTAGAATTTGATGATGATAGTAATTTTGGACAAGAACCTGCGTGTGCTGGTGGTGTCTGTGAAATTTAAAATAGAAGAATTAGAAGACTATCAATTAGTTGCTTCTATCTTAATTGATAGAATTGATGAAGTAGAGCATACATTACCTGCTCTACTCACAAGTGTAACAGAAAAGTATGCCTATCGGGATGCGGCTGAATTAAAGGTCGCATTCCGTAAGGCTACTGAAGATGCTCTTAGTGGTAGCCTTTTTTTGCATGTCTATTATAGATATGTCTATAAGGTATTTAGGGCAGTAGGCTTTGTAGAAAGCGGAACAGAATTTAACTCATTGCTAACTGAGTATAAAGAATTAGCAGAATATATAAAGGAGAATAAAAATGAGATTTATTGATTGTACCTGTGGATGCAGGGATTTTGACTTAACAGCGAAAGGAAATATGGTATGTAAAAACTGTGGAAAGGATTTTAATCCTTTTGAATCAGAACATGTCAAAGTAGTAAAGGATGATGGTTTTCATTTCTTTTGGGCTATAATTACGCCACACTTTTCTGAGAGACTTGAAAGAAGAGTTCCAGAAAAAACAACAGAAGATGTAATATTAGCGGCTAGAGAAATAGAAAAGGTTTCAAAGAAAAAGAAATATTATTTTACCCATTGGGCCGGACACAAATTATTTTGGATTTACAAATATAATTATAAGAAGAAAAGATTAGAGATGGAATTCATTACTGTTGCCCCGATTGGAAGCAAGGATAAACTCATGCTACCAAATGGATATATAGTTAAGAATACTCAATATGTGAAGGTGGATTTTGATGGAAAAGAGTAAGGAAAAAGTATTTTATGATAAGTATCATAAGAAACAATTGGTTAAAGCAATTAAGCAATTTAAAAAGGACAAGGATATGAGAAGAACAAGAGGAGACGGCTTCAAGAGATTATATGGTAATGGATTGAAAAGACCAGTTATTGAAGATGTTCATTATTCATGGAAACAGTTTGAAAAATTACCTAAAGATGTAGTTATAGTTTATGGATTTATGATAGGCTGTAACCAAGAATATATAGAAAAATTAGACAACGAAAATTTCTTTGTACCTAAGAGATTATTAAAAGAGGAATGATTATGTTTGAGAATTATGGAAATACTTATGTGGTAAATTTTCAAATCTTTGCACCCGATGATTCAAAAAAATCTTATTCCACAACCTTTGTTCTTTATTCTTCTTATGAGATAAGCAATTTGCATAAGCACCCTAAAGACAAACCAATAGAATCTTCTGTTGTTTATTCAGTAGATAAAATACCTTATCCCAGACGACCAATGCATAATACTCTTAGGATAACCACACATGCAGAAAAGCATTTGAAAGGAGACCCTGTAATTAATGTAATGAAAAGAGAATTAAGGTCTTTTTTTAAATGGGGAGGGAGAGATTATTATGCTGCACCCAAAGAATGGAAAATAGCATTAACTACTTTAGATAATAAGATGGCATTGATTATGGAAAAAGGTGCAACTCATTATACATTTATGGGTCAAAGAACAAAGAAAGAAAACTTACTTCAAGCATTGTCTAGGTTTATTTATAGGTCATGTTTTGAAAAAGACCCTGTAAAACTATTAGAATATATTATGAAGTTGATTTCTTTACCAGAAAATGTTGCCTATGTGTTAGAAAACAGAACACCATATCATTATTTTGATGTAGAAAAAAGAGAAAAAATAGAATGCAGATTAAACACTCAGTTAATTTCTAGCACAGAGGCTGCATTAGAAATATCAGATGGTATCTGGGCAAGTATTGATATTAATGATTTAGATATTATGGTTAATTATTACTATCACAACCAAAGTCGTTCAAAGAGATGGAGATTAGTTTCACCTGTTAAACTATGGACTATGTTAATAGGAACAGCACCTTCTGATTCTCAAGCAAAATTAATGATGGAATTCCTTAAGCAAAACAGGACACAAGATATCGTTGAATCAAGAGCAGTTGAATTAATGAATAGTTTAGAAATCAAATATCCAAACAGAATAAAGATTCTTGAAAAAGAAAGAAACACTCATAATTATAAGATTATGTTAGTTAGGGGTAAAATTGCTGATTGGGTAATCATTAATCACAGTCATAGACATACTGATACTCAAAAAGTAAAAGTATATGCCTTTGTTCATGAATCTCTACATGAGATGGAACAAAAATTAATTGAAGATAATAATAGAAGAACAAGAAGTTCTGGAGGAATTGCAATGAAAAGTTTAGGTGGTTTCTTAAGAGGCCCTATTTGTATTGATAACATGCATAGGAATTCTAGTTTAGGAGACCAATATGCTTCAAGAGCATTAGCATTGTTAAATGATAACATAACTGTTACTTTAGTATATACTATAGATAAATACTTACCAAAATGGGTATTAGAAGGAGAAAAAACATCAAAAATATTAATTGATTGGGATGCTATTGATAGTGAAAATGAAGATTGGGAGAAGATATTATGAAATGTAAAGAATGTAATACATCAACAAGTTTCTCTTATGATGAAGTGTTGGGTGAAGAATATTGTACCCAATGTGGATTCATTAGAGTAACAAAGATATTTGAAGATAGACCTGCTGTTAGTGAAATAATAAAATCTAATTTACCTACTAATGCAGGATTAGGAGGAATGATTGCTCATTATGAAGCAAAGAATAAAAGTTCTAATAGACTTGCTAGAACAGATAAGATGTTTGGTAAAAGAAATAATAAAGATAAAGCATTGAGAACAGGACTTAGAGAATGTTATATGGTTTTATCTTATCATTCTAATGGTGTTGATTTAGATGATGTTAGAAGATTAGTAAAACATTACTATACTAGATTGTATAGGGCTTCCGAAATGAGAGGTAATTCATTGATTGAAAGAGCATGTGCAATTGTGTTTCTAACATTAAGAGAATTAGAAATACCTGTTACAGCAAATGAAATAGGAGAAAGACATTATGTTAAGCCTTCTATTGTTTCTAGGAATGCTAGAAAGTATGCTAGAGTATTAAAGAAATCGCATAAATTACATGCCTTTAATACTCAATCATGGGTTGATAAAACAACAGCCAAACTAGGAACAGACTCTGATTTTTATTATGATTTAAGAAGACTCTCTGAGTTTACAGAAAGAGCATTAGAGAATGCTCAAATAGGAATGACAAGAACCTATTTTGCTGGAACTGTATGGTTGTTAAATTTAATGAGAAGAAAGAATGAAGTAAAACAAGGAGATGTATGTGACGCTTGTTCTATATCGAGAACATCGTTAAGAAATGCATATAAAAGATTATTACCAATAGTCAATTGTGAATTTGAAGATTTAAAAAATATGACTGTTGATGATTTTATATCAGGAATAAGGATAAGATAAAATGAAAATTAATTATAACAAAAATGAAAAAAGAAAAATACTAGTAATCGGTGTAGGAGGAATAGGTAGTTATCTTGTTCCTCTTCTCCACAAATCATGGTGCTATGATATACATATAGCAGATAATGATGTAGTGGAAGTAAAAAATTTACTTTATCAAAACTATAAACAAAGAGATATAGATAAGTTAAAGATTAAAGGAATGAAACAATTACTACAATCAACGAATCATGATTATGATGTAGGCTTGACTGAATCTCAAATGAGCAAATATCAAGTGCTTACTGCAAAACAATTAGAAGGTTATGATTTAGTAATATGTTGTGCAGATAATCTATCAGTTAGAAAACTGTTATACTCACAAGGTTTTGGTGATAATGCTAAGATTAAGTGGTTAGATTTACGAGCGCAAGGTAGAAATGGAGCGTTAATTAGTTATTTAACAGATGAAAAATTTAGTGAGACATTTTTAAATGGGCCAGAAGGTTCATTTTCCTGTCAAGGTGATGGGTTTAATACTAGCCTTAATACAAAGGGCTTACATTTTACTCATGTTGCTATTGCAGGATATGGGGCGCAATGGATTCACCGTTGGTTTAATGGTGATGATGTTGGTGATAAATTTATAATAAATATATAGGTGAGAAACTATGAGTTGGACAGAAGAACAAGAAGAAATAATGATGTATGCCGTAAAAAACGGCTTAAGCGCAGAAGAAACATCTGCTTCATTAATTGAAGCAGGTTATGAAAACAGAACAGTACGTTCTGTTAAAGCAAAGTGGCGACATATGTATAAAGCGCCATTTGGCGAATTCAATGACTATGAAGTAGTTGTTGAAGAACTATCAGAAGAACTGAATGAAAAGATTGAAGAACTAACTGATAGAGTTGAAGTGGAAGAAAAGAAAAGGAAATCCTTTAGGGTACAAACAATATTGTTTGTATTGGTTGGTATTGGTATAGCAGCCTATGGATTGGAGACAGGAATATGGACTATTTAATAGATGCAAGAGATGAAGGCTTTGAAGAAAAAAATCCTGGTTGGAAAGAAGATATAAGTCAATCATATCGGAATGATAATGTATTGCATTTTTACGACACAATTTGGAGAGTAAGTCTGCAAGCCTTTGATAAGCCCCGTGAAGTCCAAGTGGTGATAGATTCTAACGACAACCTTTTTATTAGTGTGGGGAATGGAGGACTTGTAACCTTTGGAGGCCAAGATGAACAAACTATTGGGATGAAGTTTCCTGTTAAAGAATGGATACACACTCATCCCTTTGGTGCTGCTTATTTTAGTGGAACTGATTTGAATACAATATTTATGTATCAAAGACATATGATTAAAGCAACTGTTTTAGGTAACAATGAAAGGGCAGTATATTACATAGGCATTGAAGAAGACAATGGCGATAGAGTAGAAAGAATAACTGTAGAAAGACAAAACGAGGAAGAATTATGAAAAAGATATTTGTATTATTAGTAATAAGTAGTATGTTAGCAGGGTGTACGGATGCTATACCTGCACCAGATGAATGGTTTGATGATTGTGAAGGTGTTGAATCTATGACTGAATCAGGTTCAATTGTTGTATTAACAAATGAAACAGTTGATACAGTATCATTTGGTAACACATCAAAATGGATGGAAGTAATATCAGTAAAATATACTGCTACCCATTTAAGTTTCACAGTGGATAATAACTCAGTTATATTCAACAATATTACGTTTGTTGATATGCAAGGTGATTTGTATCAGTATAGTAATGATAGCATATCCCAAACTATACAAGTATATACTTATGAGTTAAGTAATAATACTACACTCATTGAAACTGAACATAATGTTAGCATAACTTATGATGTTGTTGATAAGATACATTTTAGACATGGGGATGCACCAAACATAGGATTAGTTTGGTTTGAGTTGCCCAAATTTAATTATGATATTACTATTGAATATGAGATAGTATACAAATTAACAACGGGTAAGGAATGTAAGAATGAGTAATACTGCTATTACTGTTAAATTCCCTGCCCCTTTGCCAGCAGAAGTGGTTTGTCCCATTTGTTCTAAAAATGGGTCAAGGGGTGGGGGATGCACCGTTTGTAATTTTAATGGAACATTAAGCATAACTGTAGATGCTAAAGTTCCTATTCAAAGAGGGCATATTATCCAATATGTTTCTGAGAATATAAAAACAATAGCAAGCGAATTAACAAGACATAGTGGTTTAGTTCCAGAAGTTGAAACAATACAGATTATTGAAAACGAAGCAGGACAATTTGAGATAGTTCAGGTTAGTAGTTTAGGTGGCGCAGTTTGGATAGCAAATAGATTAGATGAAATGCAATCGCCTATGTATTTCTATACTAAAGCAACCTTAAATGAATTTATAAAGGAGTTAAAATATGAATGAAGAAAGAGTAGTAGCAAGAATTCCTAGAAACGCATCTGATGAATTAGTCATCAGAACAGGAGTTTATTGGAATTTAAATATACTAGATATTAGATGGTATAAAAATGGAAACCCTACCCAAAAAGGATGTAGGGTAAATATGGATGAGGCTAAACATCTATTGAGAGCAATTGATAAAGCGGTGAATAATAATGATAAGCAAGAGAATGATTGAATTAAAATTAAGAGAAAAGATACCAGAAAGAACACACATAAGAGATGGTTCAGTAGATAGAATCCAACAATTAATAGAACTTAAAATTGATGGTTTCTTAAATCAAATAGTTAACAATGCTAGTATGAAAGGTAGCATGGTTATAACAACAGATGTTGTGAATGCATCATATGTTGATTTGCAGATTAAAGAGGAAGGTAATTTTATATGACCTTAGCAAGATTTTCAAGATTATGTGAAACCATAGAGTTTCAAAGTCCTACACAAACTAAAGCGGCAATTGCTGCAGGTTTATCTTCTTTTGATAGACCTGAAGTTGTTATTGCTATATTATCTCTGGATTTACCAGAGAATAATATTGGTGAAAAAAGAGCGATTAAATGGATAGCAAACAGTATGGCTTTATTTGATAGCGAAGTTCAATCTGCGGTTGATATGTGGGGAGATATTGGTGAAGGGATAAACGAGTTAGATGTAGGAAATGAAACAGATTCAAATATATCACTTGATACATTTTATAATTTATTGATTATGGATTGTTCTTCAATGCAAGGTAATTCATTTAATGTAATGTCTGAACATCTAAATGAAATGTCTGCTAGAGAAAAGAAATGGTTTGTAAGGTATTGGCTTAGAAAACCTAGAAATGGAATTAATGAAAGCACTGTAATAAAGGCTATGCAAATTAGACACCCCTCAGAAGATATCAAAAAACTTTCACACTTTTCATCGTTGTTCAAAATAGAACAACATTTAACAGAAGGCAAAACAATTAAGCAAGGATTATCCTTTGGTACATTTGTTAAGCCTATGTTAGCAAAACCATATGTAGTAAAAAAGAAACCAAAGAAGGTTCTTATTGATATTAAATATGATGGTAATAGATATCAAATTCACAAAAGAAGGTCTGATGTTATTGTATTTAATAGGAGAGGAAAGATTGTTACTAATCAGTTTTCTGATGTTGTTGATTGGTTATTAAAGTTAGATTTTAATTTTGTTATTGATACTGAAATATATCCAATTAATACAGACGGTTCTCCTGCAGAACACAAACTTATGGCGAAAAGAGTCCATAAAAAGGATAAGGCCGAAGCAATTAGAGAATGTCCTGTAAAATTAGCAATATTTGATTTACTTGCTTTAAACGGGGTTTCTTATTTAGATGACCCTCTTTTTGCGAGAGTTGAAACATTAAAGGAAACATTTCCTGAAATGCATCTTGCTTATGTTTTTGATAAAGAAGATACATTAGAAACTGCATATAACATTGCAATCAATAGGGGTTTTGAAGGTATTATGATTAAAGATGCTAACTTAACTTATCAACCTGGAAAAAGAAGCATAGGATGGTTGAAGTATAAACCACCTAGATTTGAACTTGATGTTGTAATAACATCAGGCCAATATGGTAAAGGCAAAAGAACAGGTATGTTTGGTTCTTTTGGTATTTCTGTAAAGGATGGAACTGATTACATTAATGTTGGAAGTTGTGGAACAGGATTTTCAGAAGATGACTTGTCATTATTAACAAATGATTTAAGAAAAATCATTGATGGTTATGAAGGAGATAACTATCTGTTTTTACCTAGAGTTGTAATACAGGTTACTTGTGATTTAATTACAAATGATGCTGATGGTAACATTGGTTTGAGATTCCCAAGATGTATGAGATTGAGGCCCGATAAGTTTCCGGCAGATATTGATACTTTAGAAAGGCTGAAGGAGTTGATGTAAGTGATTAAAGCAGGCTCAATGACCCTAATAGACGCTATACCTTATAATTGCGTAAAAGTTGAGGATGGCGTGGCGTTTTTGAAGAAGGTTGGGGATGAAAGTAGGGGTCGTTTCAAGAAAATGAGGGTAGAATTATGCCCTTTTGTAAACGAAAAAAACGAATATATTGTTCCTACTCCACCACCAGTTAATAGAAAGCGTATGGCTAGATTTCACTTTATGAAGGTTATTAAAGAAGAAGTGGAATTACCAGTCTCTCATGATTTAGCCTATTTTGTGGCCGAATGGTTAGAAGACATAGTTCATACTGCTGCTATGAAAGCACAAAATAACGCTGAAACACGGAATGATGAAAGAATCACTGCAGCCCATTGGCCTCCCAATAGAGACTTAGGTAATCAATCCGGTTATTGGGAAAATAATAGAGAATGGGCTAAAGACTACAAACAATATTTAAAGGAGAAAAATGAAGATGTTTAATAAAGGACAATTAGAAGGTATACTTTTATCTATTGCCAAACCTGAAGTGCATGTGGCTAAGGCTGCAAAACTATCAATAGGTTATAGAGTAAGAGTAAGAGTCAATGTTAGAGGTAGTAAAGCGTTTTTGCAAGCATTGCAAAGAACACTTAATCAACATACCATTAACTGTGATTATAAAGATGAAGAACACAAGAGCAGACCTAGACCTATTTTAACGGTTGGTGGTTTGTTAAATATCTGGAGATTGTGTCAAATAATCCCAGAAGATTTACCCGATGCAAAAAACACATGGAAAGATTTTAAAGAAATCATACAAATAATAGATAACGGTGAGCATCACACATTAGAAGGATTAGAAAGAATCCTTGAAATTAAAGGAGAGATATGATGGAAGACTATCATTCTGCTTTTAGTTCTAGTGATATTTCTTTACTTGAGAAATCAGTAAGGGAAACATTAGAACACGGTTGTAAAGAGTGTGGATTTAGATACATAATTTTTTCAACTAATGTTTCATTAGAACCTAATGGAACTAAAACTTTTTTCTTAGAAGTAGAATGTCCAAAATGTAAATGCGAATATAAAGATATAATGACTATGAGATGATAATATGTTAAATATGAATAGAGAAAGAACAACAATAATAATAGGAAAAACAGGAACAGGTAAAACAACAAAAGCCCTTGAGTTGTTTGATGGTGAACCGCTTGTTAAGTATGCAAATGAATATAATATAGATGATAACTATTCTATACCATTAGATAAGGGTATATTAATTGAAGAGTGTCATTATAAACCAAATATAAATATGATTGTTAGAACACTAATTGAGTATAGAGGTAAAGTTGTATTGACTTCCCTAAATCAAAAGGATGTTCCAAAACAAATAATGGATAAATGTAAGATTAAAAGAGCAGGAACTACAAATTATGCTTATGAAAAGATGAAACAAAATGGATGTTCAAATATTGAAACCATGATAGATGAACCTAATTTAAGTATTTTTGAATTGGTTGCTGCATATAAAAAATCTGGCGATAGAGATAAAATTGCTAGACTACTAAAACATAACAGACCATTTGATGAACAAATTTTATCATGGTTAGTTAGCACCGTAGGTGTAAATAAAATTGGCTTCTTAGATGCTAAAGTAAAAAGAAGATGGGCTTCTGCCTATTTTTATGAATTACTTGCTTATGCACATGAAGGGGGTTCTTCTGGTAGGTTAGACATACCGAAAAGAAGACCCAAAGATAAAAGACCATATGTATGTAAAAAGATAGGTCTTAAAGAAAGTGATTGGTATTTATTAAACCAATTAAAACAAAATAAAGAATTTCAAAAGTCTATGAAGAAAAGACTTAACAAGATAGAAAGAACAATGGTTGGTCTTAATCCAAGAAAAGAAGACTTACCAAAAAGAAATACCCAATTAACTTTAGGTGATTTTTAATGGCGGGACATAATAAAAATGTCTATCGCCTTCAAGCAATAGAACAATTCGCTGATAAATTAAATAAGGGTGAGGAATTTCATATTAAGGAATGTGCTACGTTTCTTAATACTAGAAAAGCAGTAGGTAGCAATAAACTCCATAGACAAACGCAAACCGATAGAAGAAGATTAGCGATGCTTTTAAGAAAGACTGGTATGTTTACTAATGTCGGACATGGCGTATGGAGATATAATAAATAAAAATAGGAGAGATAAATATGAATAATTGTATAGATTGTAATAGAATAATAAGTGCTAATAAAACAAAATGCCGAGCCTGTAATATAAAGGAGAATGATGAATGAATATTTTTGTATTGGATGACTGTCCTGTAATTAGTGCAGAACAAATGTTAGATAAACATGTTGTTAAAATGCCTACTGAAAGTATGCAAATGATTTCTACGTGTTTAGACCATATGGGTTATGATAGCCCATACAGACCTGTAATGCTTAATCATCCTTGCACCATTTGGGCAAGAGAATCAAAAGATAATATGAGATGGTTAATCAGACATACTAGTGCTTTGTGTAAAGAATATACCAAAAGATATAATAAAAGACACAAAGTAGAAGACACATTAGAAGAATATTTAGATAAAATTGTATTAATGATTGAGTCAATAGAGTCTAAAGATTTAACACCGTTTGCTATCGCAATAAGTCAAAACATGAATTGTAGAAAACTAGAAGGTTTTGATGATATGTCAACAGTAGAAAAATACCGCAACTACTACATCGAAGATAAGTGGTGGTTTGCTGAATGGAAAACACAAGCGCCTGAATGGTGGCCTCATAACCATTATAATTTAAAAATGAAAGAATTAACAATAAGGAGAAATAAAAATGTTATGGACAGAAAAATATAGACCTAAGTATTTAGAAGAAATAGTGGGACAAGAGAAGTTTGTATCCGATGCTAGAAATTGGACAAGTATGCCTAATCTATTATTATATGGGCCTGCAGGAACAGGTAAAACAACTGCTGCAGGTGTTATTGCTAGTATGATATTGAAGGAACAACAACAATCTAACTATTTTGAAATAAATGCTTCTGATGATAGGAAGTTAGAAACGGTAAGAACCACAATTAAAGAAGTAGCGTCATCTATGAAAGTCGGTGATGTTCCACATAAAATTGTTTTACTTGATGAAATGGAAGGAATGACGCCCGATGCACAAAATGCATTGAAAAGATTAATGGAACGATATAGTCATAATGTCAGATTTATAATTACTTGTAATCATAGACATAAGATTATACCACCTTTACAATCAAGATGTGCAAATTATGGTTTTACTTCATTGTCTGATTCTCAAATTGAGACAGTATTAAAATCTATAATGGATAAAGAAGGCATTACATCTATTGAAGATGGCGAATTAGGCACGTTTATAAGTAGCCTACACGGGGATTTACGCAGGGGGATTACGGAATTACAGGCTTCTGTATATAGTAATACTCCTATTAATATACAAATAGAACAAATGCAATTACCATATAATGAAATTAAAGATAGTATTGTAAATAGAGATTTCAATACTGCCCTTAATAAACTTCATGATTTAGTGTATTTATCGGTAGATATGAAAGTAATATGTCAAAACTTACATGAGGTGTTTGTATCATCAGACTTAGATACTGCACAAAAATTCAAATTTTTAAGAGTAATAGGAGAGGCTGAGTGGAGATGTTCAAACATGACTCCGAAAATATTGGCTTCATGGATGATAGGGCAGATGATGTAATGAAAAAGAGATGGTTTGATTTTAATAAAGATGGTAAAGTAGATAGTGAGGA
>MDSV01074548.1_pt1 | contig 30246 bp, 23 predicted proteins | sample 810851 | NCBI WGS metagenome assembly MDSV01 (sample SAMN05326640, study PRJNA326480) | marine metagenome | isolation source: seawater | place: Atlantic Ocean: North East | collected 2012 | reverse complement strand
ATAAGGCTCGTTGAAGACTACAACGTTGATAGGCTACAGGTGTAAGTGCAGTAATGCATTCAGCCGAGTAGTACTAATTAGCCGAATGGCTTTATCAAGTATTGTTCTTGAAAATGAATTGGCCCAATTTCCAAAAATTTTTTCCGGTGGCTATAGCATAGGGGAAACACCCGATCCCATTCCGAACTCGGTAGTTAAGTCCTATAGCGCCGATGGTACTGCGCGGGAAACCAGCGTGGGAGAGTAGGACGTTGCCGGGAACATTTAAAATAGCCTTGTTAATACGAGGCTATTTTTTTTTACAAAAACTATTAAAGATTTTATTTTTACTTTGTTAACGTAAATAGAAATTGACTAAATTGCACTTAGTAAGAAAAAACTACCATGAGAATTATAAATAAAATAGCAATCTCTCTTTTTTTAATTTTTCCTTTGAAAAGTCAAGAAATAGAATTATCCGGTGAGATATTTGAATATGCGACTTATTATGTGAGCAGTTTTGACTTAAGTACTGGAGCAACAAATGTACCAATTTTTAGATATACACTTGAATCAAATGAAGGTTATCCAGTATCATTAAGAATTCGCTTTACTGCAGAAATAAAATCCCCAGTTCTTGGAATTAATGAAAATACACCTATTGTGGAAATTACAACTGCACCATTTGATCTTTACTCTTCAATTATTTTGGATAATAGAGATATATCTACTGGAACAACTTCAATTAATTATATTAATCCTCCTTCAACTGGACCGAGCACCCTTGAAATAACTGGGGAATCTTTTGAAAGTTTAGATCCCAATGAAGCTGAGGCAATAATGCAAAGTGTTGTTACAACAGGAAAAATCCCTGATGGTGAATATACATTCAGACTCGAAATTTTACATGAGTCAGATGATGAAATTTTAGTTGAAGCCTATAGGGCTATTTTAGTGCAAGCACCAGTATCTATCAGTCTCGAATCTCCAGCTGGTGAATTGTCTGATACACTTGAGAGTGTTATTTTCTCTACCTATCCTATTTTTCAATGGTTCTCTCAGGCCTGTAGTGGGTGTAATTCATTTATAAGAGTTTCACAATTTAATGCCCAAGTACATAGTTCAATGGAAGATGCAATGGAAGACCAGCGTGTTTTACCATTTGATCAGTCAGAAGAATGGTACTCAATAGATAATCTTAATAGTTTTCAATATCCTTTTAGTGGAGCATATCCACTAGAAGAGGGGAATGTATATTGTTGGCAAATTATGATGACGATGCCTACAACCGTTGGAACTGAAGAAATGTATTCTGAAATAGCAGCATTTAAAATTGGAGAAGCTGGGGAAGTAGAAACTTCAGATATGATTACTAATCCTCTTCTTGTGGCACTTCAACAAGCCATCGGTGATGAGCAATTCAATGCTTTATTTGGTTCAGGAAGTGAACTTCAAGGTTATAACCCGACAGGTCAAGTTGAAATAAATGGTATTACAGTAGATGAATCAGGTGTTAATTATCTTCTGAATCAAATTATAAGTGCAACATACCAAGTGCAATCCATAGAAATAGAATAATGAAGAATTTTAAATTTATTATTCTCATTCAGTACATTGCTTTTTCAATGATTTTTGCAAATAAAATCGCAGTCGCAACTAAAATTAAAGGCTTAGTTGATATTATACCAGTTGGTAAAAGAGAATTTTCTACATTATCACCAGGTACTATTCTTTCTGATGGCGATAAAATCCGTACTGGTTCTAAAGGTTTTGTTGCAATTATTTTTATAGATGATAAATCAACATTGAAATTAAAAGAAAACTCTGAAGCAGTAATTACTGGCCAGATATCTTCTGCGAGTATTTCAAAAAAGATTAATATGGATATCGGTACTGTTCGAGCAACTGTTACCAGGCAAAACACTAATTTTGTTATTCAAACACCTACATCAGTTGCCTCTGTAAAAGGCACTGATTTTTGGTTAGTAACTAATCCAGAAACGGGTGATGAGATTATTGGTATTGAAGGGGTAGTGGGGCTGACAAATAGTGAGACAGGTCAAGAGATTGATGTTTCTGAGGGGATGAGTGGAATCTCTACGCCCGGGGGGAGTCTTGGTCTGCAAGAAACAGATCAATCTTCAATACCAGATGACCCCAGTGAAGAAATAGAAGGTCCATCAGAGATAAGAATATATCTAGAAGGTCCTAATGGTGAGCAAAAAGTGATGATCATTGATTATCAATAAGCATCTTTCTTCTTTTTAAATTTCATTAAAAATTTTCTATGCGAAAACGCATCCCACAGAAAGTCCTTCTGCTAATATACCTGTGTCTGAACAGTATAGGTATATCCCAGTCCAATCATTTATATTATCATCAAAACCCTAATAAGGGGGAGGAAGGGGTATCAATAGAAATAAGTCAGTTATTATTTATTCAAGATCAAGTATTAAGGGGAACATTATTTTTTAGAGATAAGGGTGAAATTAGTTACCAAGAAATAATAATGAGTTTTGAGAGTGGAAAATGGATTGGTATAATACCCGGAGATAGAGTTACTTCTAAAGGTATTGAATATCTGACTATTTTAACAAAAAAAAATGGAGGTAAAATAGCTCTTCCATTGGTAGAAGAACCTTTTGAAAACCCATTGTTTATTAGTGTTAGTGATAAAATTTTTAGTAAAAAAGGAAATAATGATAATATAGAAAGTAGTTTTTCTGAAGCAGATGTATTAATTCTTTCTCCGGAAGATGGGGCAGTTCTCAGACCTGAAGAAATAGTTATATCGGCATCTCTTTTTAATGCTCCGAATGTAGACCCTAGGGATTTTAAAGTTTTTATTAATGATATTGATTATACTGACCAAACTATTATTTCAGGGGGAGTTCTTTCCCTTGTACCAGAGAATGGTCTTGATTTTGGATTTCATAATATAAAATTAATGTTTAAAACAACATATGGTATGCCTATAGAGCCACTTAAATGGTCTTTTAGTACAAGTAAGGGTGCAGAAAATATTATTGATTCATTTAAATATAATGGTTCATTATTTGCAAAAAGAACATCATCTTCAGCATCCTCAATCACTATAGATGAGAAACAATATACGGGAAAAATAAATGCTGAATTAAATTGGATAAAAGCGAAATATTCATTTCGAACTTCTAGCAGAGAATCAAAACTAGCACAACCAATCAATCGTAGTACCTTATCCTTAAGAGTCACTGATTATCTTACAATTAATAATGGAGATGTTTTTCCTTCCATCTCTCCATATATAATTGATGGTAAGAAAGTTAAAGGTCGTCATGTTGAAGTCAATTTGAAATTTCAATATGGTTTTAAAGGAATAGAGTTATTTGGTAAAAATCGATTTGCCTTTGATTTCAATGGTAATACTGAATTACAAACAGTCTCAGGTTTATTAGTTAATGAAGTACAGTATAGAGCAGGTATCGATAATGCATATGAACTGGTAGATTATATTGATAGTCTTAATCTTCATCTTTTTGATAGAAAAGGATATACATTTCCTAGGGAAATTAATGCATCAAGATTATCATTATCTTTAAATAATCAATTGAAAGCAGGATTACATTTTTTAAAAGCAAAAGATAACTTTTCAAAAATTCGTATTAGAGCTCCTGAAACTAGTCTTTTTACTGTGGACTCAAGTAATTTTGGTATTTATACATTAGCACAATTCATTAATTCAATAAATAATACTGATACCGTAAAAATAAAGAAAAAGAACTGGTCTGATGGTAATCCACAAGAGAACCTAGTCTTTGGTTTTGATTTAGAACGTTCCTTGGATAATCGAAAGCTTTTATTTCAAATGGGTTGGAATACTAGTCTAACGAATTACAATATATGGGCAGGAACAGCTGTTGCAGATTCTTTAGATTTAATGGCTGATAATATTGAAGATTCATTATTTTTAGCTGAATATGATGAAGATGGTCTTTTGATACCAAATACAGGAACTCCTGTCAATTCTATTGGGGAATTTATAGAAGACTATCAAGATTTTTTTACTATCCATCCTTTATATATGTCTCCTATAGTTCCTATCGATCCGATTATGGCTCAAAAAAGCACCCTGAAAGCTGTAGTGAATATGCCAGCATCGGCTTATTATATTCGAGTAAAAGGGAGTTATGCTTTTAATAATATTCTTATTGAATACAAACATCTTGGTCCAGAATACAAAAGTTTTGGTAATCCATATTTGACAAATGATATGAGAGAATTCTCTATAAATGATAGATTGTCATTATTAGGAAGAAGATTAATGTTTGTGTTGGGTTATAGCTCTCGAGATAATAAAACATCAGAATTAGTAATCAATCCAATTACTACAAAAACTATTTCATTAAATACGACTTTAGTTCCAGGACCAGGAGCACCATCATTCATATTGCGTTTTCAATCAATAGGAAAAACAAATGGTGTCGATACACTAGATGTAAATCGTTATGGTGTTGTACTTGGAGATAGCCGTGAGAATTCACAAGCTTTAAATATAATGGCTTCTGTTAATTTTCCCGGAGATTTCAAATATTTTAGTACAATAACTTCATTAAATCTTAATTCTATAAACTATAGTGATAATTTAGCATCAGAAAGAGGATCAGATTATTTTTTCCAAAAATCAAATACTCAATCTATATCCGCAACAATTTCAACACGTTTTAATTTGCCAATAAAAACAACAACTTCATTTAACCAGGCAAAAATATTTACTCCTTACCTAGATGAGAATGAAATTGCTAAAGAAGAAATCAGTACATGGACTTCGTTTAGTTCTTCTGTACAATATTCACTTTTTAATAATAAACTTAGATTTAGAGGAGGATTAGATTATACTACAAATGGTAAATCAGATGATTTGTCTATGAAACTATATGGTGGAAAAATAGGAGCGGATTGGGATATTTTAGATAAATTGACATTAAATTTTAATAGTTCGATGAGATTAAATAATAATAAAGTCTATAAAAATGATAATATCGATAATGATCAGGATGGTAAAATTGATGAAAAATCAGAAAACTGGTTGTTAAACAGTTCAGGCTTTAATTTATCTTTAGGATATAGATTTTGATTAAGAATATAAAAATTTTTTTCAATGCTCATCTTGTTGATTTGGGACTCACATTGGGAGCGATAATATTAACCTGTTTCCTTCATTGGATTGGAATTTTTGATTTTTTAGAGCTAAAAACATATGATTATCGTTTTCATGCTGTGCGCGGTCCATTAACAGGCTGGCGTGCAAATGATTCAACTATTATAGATTTAGGTACAAATGTTGTTCTGGTAGAAGTGGATGATGAAGCATGGAGAATTCTAAAAGATAAGAAAATACCTTGGCCATATCCTAGAGGTGATATATGGTCTAGAGCAGTAGATAATCTTAGTAGAGCGGGGGCAAAGGTTATAGCATTTGATATACAATTTGATTCGCCAGATGCTCGATCCGAATATTTAAGAAGTGTGAGTAGTAATCTCCCTCCAGAATTCCAACAATATCTTCCTGGCCATGGCGATATTTTATTAGCTGAATCCATTAAAAAAGCTCAAGATAATGGTACGTCTATTGTTATGGATGTAAAAATGGTTAGAGAACCTACAAGAATTCCTCCTACGTATATTGCCTACCCAGTTTCAGAAATAATGGAAGTAAATCCTGAAACAGGGCTTATTAATGACATGCTTGACTCAGATGGGTTTTCAAGACAATATAGCATAGCTGGATATATGGAACATGAACCAGATATTGCTTATTTGACATTAGGGTTACAATGTGTAAAGGAATTCTTAGAATTAGATGATAATACTATTCCAAATTTTGACCCTAATAATTTGGTTTGGAATTTTGGAGATTTAAAAATCAAGTCTTATGGCAAAACTAATAATTTTTTAGTTAATTATTATGGACCGCCATCAGGTTATAAATATCCTGGGAATGATAATTATAAGCCATGGGGAACATTCCCAAGATTTTCTCTGTCTCAAATTTTAGATACTCAGGATTATGATTTACCTGAAGATATAGACTGGATGAGCCAGTTTTTACCTGGCCAAACTCCAGAATGGATTCTTGCAATAGATGATGAGAAAGAGAGGTTAGAAATGATGGAAATGATGGGTGTCGGATCAGAATATGATATCACTAAATCACCATTTTATAATAAAATAGTTATTTTAGGAGTCAATGTAGAAGTTATTCATGATGTGAAGTCTACCCCTTTTTATAATTACATGAACTTAAGTCAATTAACTCCTGGAATGGAAACTCATGCAAATGCAATCCAAACACTCATACATGGAAATTATATTAATGTGTTTGGGGGAAAGACTACAAGATATCTCGCAGAAAGAGCCCCGTACCCCGTAGTTAATATTTTATTAATATCTTTTTTATGTATACTTGCATATTTATTACTTACAAAAATAGAACTACATCCAATTACAGCTGGAGTTGTTATTTTTTCTGAAGGAATGATTTATTATGCATTTGCAATGGGTATGTTTACAAATGATTTTTGGTGGTTTTGGAAATCTACAATATCTAGTGTAATACCAAGCAGTTTATACGAATCATATTATAGTCAATTACAAATACAATTACCAAAACCAGGAGAATCATATATAATGCCAATTATTGCTCCTATTGCTGGTCTTTTCTTTACATACTCTAGTAATATAATTTTTCAATTTTTAAATGAGCAACAAGATAAAAAGTTTTTAAGAGAAACATTTGGTACTTATATAGCTCCTAAGGTTTTAGATAAGATGTATGAGGAAAAACAAGCACCAAAGCTAGGAGGTGTTGAAGGTGTCCATACAGCATTTTTCTCCGATATTCAAAACTTTTCAACATTTTCTGAAGTATTAGAACCAGAGAGAATGGTATCATTAATGAATGAATATCTTACTGTAATGTCAAAAGTAATATTAGATCATCAAGGAACTTTAGATAAATATATTGGAGATGCAATTGTTGCTTTTTATGGAGCTCCTGCACCTGTAGAAAATCATGAGTTGAAATCTTGTGCTACTGCACTTGCTATGCAAGATGCACTTGATGAATTAAGAAAAAAGTGGATTCAGGAAGATGACTGGCCAGATATAGTATATTCAATGCAGCATCGTATAGGTTTAAATAGTGGTAAAATGGTTACTGGGAATATGGGTTCTAAAATGAGGATGAACTATACTATGATGGGTGATACGGTTAATTTGGCTGCAAGACTTGAATCATCTGCAAAACAATATGGCGTTTATAATTTTGTTGGTGAAAATATTTATGAAGCAGCAAAAGAAGAATTTATTTTTAGGTTCTTGGATTTTGTAAGAGTTAAAGGAAAGAATATTCCCGTAAAGGTATATGAATTAGTTTCCAATAAAAATAATGCAAGAAACTCTGAGGTGAAGATGATTAGAGCTTTTGAGAAAGGATTAAATTATTATTATCAGCAGGAGTGGGATGAAGCAGTCAAGTGTTTTAATAAATCTGAATCTATGGAAGATCATTTTATTTCTAGAAATACAACACCATCTGCTATTTATATAGATCGATGTAAGATGTTTAAAAAATCTCCACCAGAAAAAGATTGGGATGGCGTATGGGTTATGCAATCAAAATAAAACTTTTGATATATTCTTTTTCCATTGTCTCTTTATTTAATACTTTGAAAAGTAAATGAATAATAGAAGGGGACATATTCTATGGGTAGATGATGAGATTGAATATCTCAAGCCTCATATTTTGTTTCTAGAAGAAAAAGGATATAAACTTTCTACAGCAAATAATGGGCAAGATGCGATTGCACTATCCAAAACAAATCAATTTGATTTAATATTGTTAGATCATTCAATGCCTGGAATGGATGGAATAGAGACACTCACTGTATTAAAAAAGAATAGAATTAGTCAGTTGATTATCATGATAACTAAAACTGAAGATGAATGGTTAATGAATGAAGCTATAATTGGACAAGTAGAACAATTTTTGATTAAGCCAGTCAACCCCAGTCAAATTTTTATTGCATGTAAACAAGCATTAGAACAAAAAACACTGCGAGAACAAAAAGCAACAAGCCAATATTTAAATGAATTCCAGGAAATTGATTCATTAATGGATAATGATTTGAATGCAGATGAGTGGTGGCAACTCCATAACAGACTTGTAGATTGGCAAATTAGATTTGATAAATATAATGATACTGGATTGGGAAATGTTTTGGAAGACCAAATAAAAACCTCAAATAAATATTTTTCAAATTTTATAGAATCAAATTATAGTAATTGGTTATTTAAAGAAGACCGTCCATTATTTACCAATGATATTGTTTCCACATATTTAAGACCTTTAATTCAAGATGGTGAGAAGGTATGTCTTTTGGTTCTTGACTGTATGAGATTTGATCATTTTAAAACTATGATTCCTATTTTAGAAACATTGTTTAATATTGATTTAAAATATTGTTTATCATTGCTTCCAACTGCTACACCATATTCTAGGAATGCTATTTTTTCAGGCTTATTTCCTGATCAAATGGTTTTAAAATATCCGAAACAAGCAAGAGATATGAAACAAGGTGCTTCAAGTCTTAATCAATATGAAAAAGAATTTCTTGTTGATCAATTAAATTCTTTTGGTTTTAATGACCTTGCAATCCATTATCATAAAATTTGGGCTTTACAAGAAGGAAATAAATTTGCAAATCGTATCAAAGATTATGCTGATAAAGACCTTGTTGCATTAGTAGTTAACTTCGTTGATATATTAGCACATAAGAGTTCGCAAATGGATATATTACAAGAGATAGTCCCTGATGAATCAGGATACCGTACTGCAATTAAATATTGGTTAGAGAATTCCTGGCTATTAAAAGTTTTAAAATATTATTCAGAAAAAGGGATGACTGTTATTATGACTAGTGATCATGGCAGTATACGTGTTCAAAATGATGTTATGGTTTCTGCAGATAGGAATGCTTCGTCTGGTGTTAGATATAAATATGGTAGGAACTTAAATTCAAATGAAAAAAACACTCTGATTATAAAAGAACCAAAAGATTATAGACTTCCTGAATTTGGTCCTCAAGCATCTTATATAATTGCTAAGAATGATAGTTATTTCGTTTATCCAAATGAAGCTCATAAATATCAAGGAAAATTAAAAAACACTTTTCAACATGGTGGAATAAGTATGGAAGAAATGATTATTCCTATAGCTATTATGAAGGGTAGAGGATAATGATTTATCATAGTGATTCGGTTAATAGCACTAAAGAATTTGCAAAAAAAATTGCAGCTAATATTTCTGCTGGAAGTGTTATTGCACTCATTGGTGATTTAGGGACAGGTAAAACAACTTTCACGCAGGGTTTTGCCAGTGGAATAGGAATTAAAGATAGGATTGGATCACCAACATTTAAATTAGTTTCTGAATACAAAGGTTTGAATTTTCCTTTCTATCATATTGATGTGTATCGATTAAAAGGAATAAATGAATTTCTAAATATTGGCGGTGAAGATTATTTGCATCAATCTGAAGGTGTTACTATCATTGAATGGGCAGATATCATAGATGAGTTATTAGATTCAAATACTATAGTGATAACTTTTTCAAGAATTTATAATGAGCCAGAAAAAAGAAAGATTAAAGTTAAAGGAATGAAGTTTGAGAATTAAGAAAATTCTTGCGATAGAGACATCATCTATTAATTGTGGTGTTGCAATAATAGATGAAAATAAAGTACTGAGTATTGTTGAAGATAATTGTCCACGAAAACACAATGAGAATTTGCCAGGGTTCATTAAATCAGTATTATTACAATCGAATTTAGATTTAAATCAAATAGATGCGATAGCAATTAGTATTGGGCCAGGCTCATTCACAGGTCTTAGAATTGGCTTAGGATTTGCGAAGGGTATGGCATTTTCAAAAGATTTACCACTTATACCAGTACCGAGTCTCTTAGCTTTGGCTTTTTCTTTAAAGGAATTTTTGCCAACTAATGGTATCTCTTATTCTCATTCAAATAAAGTTTTTTATCAAGAATTTGACTGGAAAGAGGGTTTCCCAACTATAAAAAAAAAACCTGTTATTGGAGAAGTAAATGATTATCTAAATATGTTAAATAATGGTTTTCAATCAAATTGTAACAATATTCTAAAAAATACTATTATAAGAGAAGCTATACCATCCGCATCTTCTATAGGTTTATTGGCTTATTTATGTTCAAATAATTGGGCAATAGAAAAAGCATATGACATAGTACCAGATTACATTGCACCTTTTGAGATAAAAAAACGTGTATGATAAACAGATTATTTGTAAAGCAAGAGCTGAAGATATAGATTCAATATTTAGTATAGAAAAGAAGTCTTTTGGTAATGAGCATTGGTCCTTCGGTATGATAAAAAATGAATTAATAAATATTTCAAATCGTATTACATGGATTGCAAAAATAAAGAGTAAGGTTATTGCATATTGTATGGTACGTTTTTTTGATAATGAAATTTATATAGTTAATATGGTTGTAGTACCAAAAATGCAAAGACATGGGATTGGGAAGTTATTACTAAAAAATTTTTTGAATGAAAAAGCACTTAAATCATCAGTATTTTTAGAAGTTAAAGCAGGTAATTTACCTGCCCTCAATCTTTATACTAGTTTGGGATTTGAAAAAATGAGTATTTGGAACAACTATTATCAGGATGGTTCTGATGCTGTTGTGATTTGATTTAAAAATAGATTATTCATTATGGTATGGTTTAAACGAAAAGATAAAAAATTAAAAGATTCAACAAAGAAGAATATACCAGATGGTTTATGGGATAAATGTCCTTCATGCAATGAAATTATTTATAAGCCTGAACTAGAAAAAAAACTATCGGTATGTCATCATTGTAATCATCACTTTAGAATATCACCGAAGTCGTATGTTAAGTTATTATTAGATCAAGGATCTGAGACCAGGCATTTTCAGAGTCTAACTGCTAAAGATTTTTTAGATTTCAAGGCAAATAAATTATACAAAGATCAAATAGTAGCTGCAAAATCTAAAACTGGTGAGAATGATGCAATCCAAGTATATGAAGGGAAAATAAATCATCATGATATAATACTTGGTATTATGAATTTTGGATTTATTGCTGGTAGTATGGGTTCTGTTGTTGGCGAGACTGTTTCGAGAGCTATCGTAATGGCTGGAGAAAATAAATTCCCATTTATTTTGATTTGTTCTTCAGGAGGAGCTAGAATGCAAGAGGGTGCTATATCTCTTATGCAATTAGCGAAGGTAAGTTCAAGATTAGCAAAGTTTTCCAATAATGGTGGTCTTTTTATACCAATTCTAACAGACCCCACTACTGGTGGTGTTACGGCTAGTTATGGTATGCTTGGAGATGTGATTTTAGCAGAACCTGGCGCATTAATTGGTTTTGCGGGCCCTAGGGTTATAAAACAAACTATAGGACAAGACCTCCCAAAAGGATTTCAGAAATCAGAATTTCTTTTAGAAAAAGGATTTATAGACCACATTGTAGACCGTTCTAATATGAAAGAAAAATTATCATCATTGATTAATATTCTTCAATGACAAAACCAAAAATATTAATTACTAATGATGATGGAATTTTTTCTGATGGAATTTTTGCCTTATGGCAAGCCATGAGTCAAATCGGTGAAACATATGTTGTAGCACCAAGAACTGAAAAGAGTGCGTCTAGCCACTCTATAACATTGCATGAGCCATTACGAATTGAGTCTGTTAATCGAGCTAGTGGTTTTGAAGGATGGTCTATTAATGGTACCCCAGCAGATTGTGTTAAAATTGCTATTCAATCTATTATGAATGATAAACCGGATTTACTTATCTCTGGTATTAATAGAGGGTCTAATCTTGGAAGTAATATTATCTATTCGGGTACTGTATCTGCTGCGACAGAGGGTACTATTCTTGGAATACCATCAATTGCTATTAGTTTAGCTTCATTTAAAACTGATAAATATGATGTAGCGAAGTCAGTATCAATTGATTTGTCAAATTATATATTACGCAATGGCTTACCTGATGGAACATTGCTAAATGTAAATATTCCATATTGTGATGAAATTAATATTAAAGGGAAAAAAATTACTAGTCAGGGTAATCAATATTTTAAAGATGAATTCGAGAAAAAAACTGATCCAAGAAACAAGGATTATTTTTGGATAAAAGGAAAAATGATTGATGAAGATACATCCATTAATTTTGATGGTAAAGCTGTTAAGGAAAATTATATTAGTATTACTCCTATCCGTTTTGATATAACTGATAAAAATTATATTAATGAATTAAAAAATGTTTTCCCAGATGAATAATATTTATAAAAATGGGGTTATAATACTCGATTTTGGTTCACAATATACTCAGCTCATTGCTAGAAGAGTAAGAGAGCTTAATGTTTATTCAGAAATTCTTGCACCAGACTCAGATTTAAATGAAATATTAAATCGTAACCCATCTGCAATTATATTATCTGGGGGACCGAGCAGTGTGTATGAAAAAGACGCACCCCAGATTGATAAAAGAATTCTTGATTGTGAATTACCAATCTTAGGAATTTGTTATGGTTTACATCTATTGGTAGTTGAAGCTGGAGGAGAAGTTTTTTCAGAAGGTGAAGGTGAATATGGTCCTGCAAAAATTAATGTCCAATTAGAAAAAGGAATTTTCCGTGGTGTCTCTTCATCAGATGTTTGGATGAGTCATGGCGATAAAGTTGAAAAAATTCCAGAAAGCTGGGAGGTGCTAGCTTATTCTTCAAATGGAATTATTGCAGCAATTGGCAATGATAGTCAAAGTAGAGTTGCCACACAATTTCATCCTGAAGTACATCATACGGAAAAAGGATCTGAAATATTATATAATTTTCTTTTTAATATTGCCAATGCATCACCGAATTGGACACCCATAAATTTTATTGATGAACAGGTAAAAAATATTAAAAACCAAGTTGGAAATTCGAATGTTCTTACGAGTGTAAGTGGTGGTGTAGATTCATCTGTTGTAGCTGCTCTTTTACACAAGGCTATAGGAAAACAATCTCATGCAGTTATTATTGACCATGGTCTCATGAGAAAAAATGAAGTAGAGCATTGTGTGGAAAGTCTAAATCAAGGCTTAGGTGTTAATATTAATTCGTATGATGAATCTAAACTGTTTTTATCAAAATTAGTTGGAGTATCTGACCCTGAAAAAAAGAGGAAAATAATTGGTAACCAGTTTATAAAATCTTTTGAACGCATTGCTACTGATTTAGGGGAAATAGAATTTTTAGCCCAAGGTACTCTTTATCCAGATGTTATAGAGAGCGGAGTAAGTAAAGGAAAGAAAGCACATGTCATAAAAAGTCATCATAATGTTGGTGGCTTGCCAGAAAAAATGGAATTAAAACTTATAGAGCCATTAAGGGAACTATTTAAAGATGAAGTGAGAAAGGTAGGCAATGAACTTGGTCTACCAAATTTATTGATAAATAGACATCCATTTCCAGGTCCAGGCTTAGGAGTGAGAATAATTGGTAAGATTACAAAAGAAAAAATAAAGATGCTGCAAGAGGCAGATAAGATATATATCGATGTATTACATGAAGACAATTTATATCAAGATATATGGCAGGCATTCTCAGTGTTAATACCTATTAAAACTGTTGGTGTTATGGGTGATAAAAGAACCTATGAGAATTTATTAGGTATACGTGCAGTAACAAGCACAGATGGTATGACGGCAGATTGGTACTATATGCCAGCAAAAACTTTATTCAAAATTTCGAATCGTATTGTTAATTCTGTTCGTGGAATAAATCGTGTTGTTTATGATATTACTTCTAAACCTCCAGGGACTATTGAATGGGAGTAAAGTTTTAATACTTATTAAAGTAATTATTAATAATTTTACTGCGGTTGAATAATCAATTAAATATTAATTTATAATTATGAGTAAAGATATAATAATCAAGAAAGCAATTCCGGAAGATGCAATACAAATAGCAAGTGTATTAGTAGACTTTTATAATATGGAGAATACTGAAGAGGCAGTACATGTTTTTAATCAGGAGATAAATAAGAAACATCAATATATTTTAGCAATTGAGAATGATAAAATTATTGGTCTTGTAACTTGGCTTATACATGGATTACCTAAACATGGGCTTTTTGAATTAGATCGTATTTGCATTCTAAAAGAATCAAGAGGCAAAGGTATTGGTCGCATTTTGAAGAATGCATTAATTGATGATGCTAAGAAATGGTATGAAAGTGTTGGAGAAAGTATAAGAAAACTATATTTATTAACACATGAAGATAATAATTCAGCGCATGCATTTTATGAAAAAGTGGGATTTGTTCATGAGACCACGTTGAAAAATCACTATTACAAAAATAAAGATGAAAGAGTATATAGTATATTTTTTAATAATTAAGCAGACATTTTTATAATTCAAATGTGTGGTATTACAGGCTATATTGGAAATAGAGATTCTATACCTATTCTTATAAAAGGGTTAAAGAGGCTAGAGTATAGAGGATATGATTCTTCAGGTGTTGCTCTATTTCATAAAGAAAAATTAGTTTGTTTAAAGAAAGCAGGTAAAGTATCTGAATTAGAAACTTTGATTGAAGATACACCATTTAAAGGGAATATTGGGATTGCACACACACGATGGGCAACTCATGGAGAGCCAAATGATATAAATGCTCATCCTCATATAGATAGCTCTGGTAAAATTGCTATTGTACATAATGGAATAATTGAAAATTATGATACTTTGAAAGAAGTTTTAATTTCAAAAGGTGTTTCATTTACCAGCGATACGGATACAGAAGTTTTAGTACAGCTGATTTCAACAATATATTATCAAGAGGAGAATATATCATTTGAAGATGCTGTTAGGGCGGCTTTAACCGAAGTAATTGGAGCATACGGGATTGTTGTAATGTGTGCAGATGAACCGGATAAGGTTATTGCTGCTCGAATGGGTAGTCCCCTTGTGATTGGCGTTGGTGAGATGGAATACTTTTTAGCAAGTGATGCTTCGCCAATAATAGAGCATACACGTAATGTGATTTATCTCGATGATGGTGAAATGGCTTTATTAAAAAAAGAAGAACACAAAATTTCAAAAGTAGAATCAAGTGAGGTTATTACAAAAGCATTAACTGAGATTGATTTGAGTATAGAAGAAATTGAAAAAGGTGAGTTTCCACACTATATGCTCAAAGAGATATATGATCAGGTTCATTCAATTACTAATACAATAAGAGGGCGATTAAACCTTGAAAATGGAACGACTCAATTGGGTGGTATACGTGAATATTTACCCAATTTGCTTTCTTCAAGTAGAATATATATTACTGCTTGTGGAACCTCATGGCATGCAGGTCTAATTGGTAAATATTTAATTGAGGCTTATGCAAAAAAACCAGTACATGTTGAATATGCATCTGAGTTTAGATATAGAGATGTAATAATTGATACAAATACTGTTCTTATTGCAATAAGTCAATCAGGAGAGACTGCAGATACATTGGCTGCGTTGAAAAAAGCAAAAAGACTTGGTGCACTTACTTTGGGTATTTGCAATGTAGTGGGTAGTAGCATAGCAAGAGAGACTGATGCTGGAATTTATACACATGCAGGTCCCGAAATTGGTGTAGCATCTACAAAAGCATTTACTGCTCAAGTGACTGTATTATTATTATTAGCATTAAAACTAGGTAGAAAAACAAGTCTTGAGAAAAATTATGGTCAAAATTTATTGGCTTCTTTATATCGATTAGATGATAATGTGCAAAAGATTCTAAATAACTCTAATGCTATAAAAAAAGTAGCTGAGGCAACTCAGCATGTACACAATTTTCTATATCTAGGTCGTGGAGTAAACTTTCCTGTTGCATTAGAGGGAGCTCTCAAGCTAAAAGAAATATCATATATCCATGCTGAAGGATATCCTGCTGCAGAGATGAAACATGGACCAATTGCTCTAATAGATGAAAATATGCCAGTTGTATTCATAGCACCTCAAGATAATACTTTTACAAAAATTTTAGCCAATATCCAAGAAGTGAAAGCTAGAAAGGGATTTGTCATCACAATTACTGATAAATCAAATAATGAATTACAATCATTATCAGATTTTGTTCTTGAAGTACCTCATACTCATCCATTTATTTTTCCAATAACAAGTTCAATAATATTACAGTTACTTGCATATGAATTAGCGGTTTTAAAAGGTTGTGAAATAGATCAACCTAGAAATCTTGCTAAATCAGTTACAGTGGAGTAAGTCTTATAATAACAATACTAATAGAAATTTATAATGTATAAAATTCAAAATTGGTAAGATATGAATACATGGTTAAATTTTTTTGTTTTCTTTAACTCAATATGTTTAATTATAATGATGGGTATCGGTATCAGATAATATCTATCAGGTGATTTAAATGGAGATTATTTTTATAGTCTATTAATGGTTTTTCTTATGATGTTTTCAATTTTTGGAATGTTTGGTCTTTTTGTAAAAAAAGAAAAGTAATGAAAACTATCTCCACTCAAACCTAAAATTCTTGATATTTTCTAAAAATAAATTTTATTCATTCAATTTTGTTTATATATAAAAAATTAATTATCAGATATAAAGAATTTAAAAAACATCCTCTTGTCAATAACCCTTTACTAGGAATTTTAAGATATCTTTTATTAAATATATTTTTAAGATTTAAAACAAGACCTATTATTTGGAATTGGGTCAATAATATTAAGTATTTTTTGATGATTGGAGATAGTTGTTTTATTAGTAATTGTTATTTTTATATTGATGACTATGAAGAAATATCATTCATGATAAATTATTTAGATAAAGATGAAACATTTGTTGATATTGGTGCTAACCATGGTAATTACACTCTAATATCAAGTTGTATTGTTGGTTGTAAAACAATATCAGTTGAACCTGTACAATCTACTTTTAATAGACTAAAAATGAATCTGAATCTAAATAAGTGTGATAATGTAATATTAAGACAGGTTGGAATTTCCGATAAAAATGGAGAATTAACATTTTTGAATACCTTAGGAGAATGTAATAAAGTTATTGAAAATAGAACTAATCAATCTCAAGAGACTGTTAATGTTATTACTCTTGATAAATTATTATCAAAAGAAACGGATATTTCAATGATAAAAATTGATGTTGAAGGTTACGAGAAAAATATTTTATTGGGTGGTATAAAATCTTTACAAAACAAGAAATTGGATGTAATTCAAATAGAATTAAATAATTCTAATGATTTTTATGGTTATGATGAAAATGAAACAATATCAATATTAGAAGATTATGGTTTTAAACCTTATAAATACCATCCCCAAAATAAAGAATTATTGAAATTAAATGGAAAAAATACAATTAGAAGAGACACACTATTTATTAGAGATATAGAAAAAGTAAGTTATAAATTGAATAAAAAAACTGTTAACATAGATAGAAAAAAAATAACTATAGAATATCACTAAATTGAGGATAATAAATTTTTCAATATATTAATGAAGTGTTAATCAGTAAAATTTCTTATGTTGAATATAGAAGGTCCTTTCGTTTAAACTGATTAAATCAATATCTTTATCTTAAATGGTGTATATATATAAAAAAATAATTTTCAGATATAAAGAATTAAAAAAACATCCACTTGTCAAAAATTCTATAATTGGAATTATTAAATATATTTTTATCAATTTAATAATGAGGTTTTATAATAAACCTATTAAAATAAATTGGTTAAATAATTTAAGATATTATTTATGTCTTGGTGATAGTGGTGTAATCGGAAACTATTACTTTTATATTGATGATTATGAAGAATCAATTTTTTTAATTCATTATTTGACTAATAAAGATTTATTTATTGATGTTGGTTCTAATCATGGTCATTATACGATGATTGCAAGTGGAATTTGTGATTCCAAATCTATTTCTATTGAACCAGTAAAAGAAACCTTTGATAGATTAAAAATGAATATTGAATTAAATAAATTAAGCAATGTAAGATTATGTAATGTAGGTATTTCAGATTCGGATGGTGAATTATTCTTCACTAATGACAAAGGTACGATGAATATGGTTATAAATCAAACTAGTGGTCGTAATATTGAAAAAGTTAAAGTAACTACTCTTGATAATCTATTAGAGATAGATGACAACAATGCGTCAGTTTTGAAAATTGATGTTGAAGGATATGAAAAACAGGTATTATTAGGCAGTAAAGAAATATTAAAAAATCCTCACCTAAATGTTATCATTGTAGAATTAAACGAGTCAAACCTAGAATATGATTATAATGAAGATGAAACAATTTCAATTCTAAAAGAAAATGGATTTTCACCATATAAATACATTTATCCTGATAATGAGTTAGTTCCTTTAGAAAAAAAGAATTTTGATTCTTATAATACTATTTTTATCAGAAATATTAATTTTGTAAAAAATAGAATAAAACACAAATTAGTTACTGTAAATAAGAATTTTTTAAAAATAAATTAACTATCAATCCAAGATATAAAAAAGTTTTCTTATTGCTGATGTTAAAAAAATAGGGATTCGATTCATATGTTAATTTTAAATCACAATAACTGGTAGAGTTCTATTAGAGGAGGAATTGCTAACCATGGAATCATTTTCAAAAATTTTAAAATTAGCAGCACTAAATATTTTAATTGTTACTTTTGTTGGCCTAACTACTTGGTTAGTCATTAATTATCTTGAGGGTGAGAAGATTCATATAGTTATAATTATTTTTATAATTATAACTATATTGCTAATTAATTATTTGATAAAAGAGATTTTGATTTTTTATAGACAAATCAATAAATAAGTTAGATTTATAAAGAATATTTTTTATTATTTCTTGAAGCTAATCTAAATTAGAATAATTATATTAAATTTCATTATCGCTAATCTATTTCGAGTTATTATATTTCGTAAATTATTATGAATATGAAACCTATTTTCATACTAACTCTGATTCTTTTTTCTTTCTTGTTTCCAAAGGAGAATAATTCTTCAAAAGAAATTATCCAATACGGATATAACTATACAGGAGACTTAGAAGGTGGGAAAAGGCATGGTAAAGGAAAATTTATTTATCAAAATGGAGATATCTATGATGGTGATTGGATTGACGATATAAGACAAGGAGAAGGCGTTTTTACATATGATAATGATAGACATACTTATATAGGTAGTTTTATTAAGGATCTGTTTCATGGTTGGGGAACCTTAAATATTATAGGTGGGGAAAAATATGAAGGTGAATGGAAAGAAGGGAAGAAAGATGGGGAGGGTACATATTATTATCCATTTGGAAATACTTACCAGGGAGAATGGAAAAATGATAAACGAAATGGTCAAGGGACTTACATATACACTTTTGGTAAAAAGTATACAGGAGAATGGAAAAATGGAATGAAGCATGGTCGTGGTATTTCAATTGATGGTGAGGGGAATACCTACGAAGGGGATTTTAAGTATGATAAAAGAGATGGGCAAGGTACATATCTATTCAAAAGTGGTAATACTTATATAGGTGGATTCTTAAATGGTAATAAGCATGGGGCAGGTATTTTCACCTATGTAAATGGTGATATATATGAAGGTGAGTTCAATAATGGAAATATGGAAGGGAAAGGTATTTTTAAGTTTCACAATGGTAATACCTATGAAGGTGAATGGAAAAATGATAAAAGTCATGGCAAGGGAACATATCGATTCAAAAATGGTAATGTATATATTGGTGAATTCAATTTTGGAAAAAGAGATGGTGAGGGAACATTTATTTATCCCGACGGAGAAAAATATACAGGAGACTTTAAAGATGGTAAAAAGACGGGTAAAGGTATTTTTACTTTTAAAGGTGGGAATACATATGAGGGGCAATTTTGGAATGGTGTAAAAAATGGTCAAGGAACTTTTGTTTATCCCAATGGGAACATATATGAAGGTGAATGGAAAAATGATATGAAACATGGAGAAGGAACCTTTACATATAAAACAGGAGGAAAATATATCGGGCAGTGGAAAAATGGAATTATGGATGGATATGGAAACTATTTATATCAAAATGGTGATATATATGAAGGTGATTTCAAAAAAGGGAAGATGCATGGCCATGGTTCGTATGTATATGATAATGGTAATGAATATCATGGAGAATGGAATGAGGATAAAATAGAAGGTGAAGGTATATATTCTTCAGCAAATGGGAATTATTACGAAGGCTTATTTTTTGATGGAAAACTTAATGGCGAAGGGACTTTTAGATCTTCAATAGGTGAAACATATGTGGGCGAATGGTTATCTGGGAGAATGAATGGCAGAGGTGTTTATCTTTTTTCAAATGGTAATCGTTATGATGGAGAATGGGTAAATGATGTTCGCACTGGATATGGTGTATATAAATATACCAATGGTGATCTTTATGAGGGGTATTTTATAGATGGAATCAGAAATGGTCAGGGCACATTTCGTTATGAAAATGGTGAGGTTTATGCAGGTAATTGGAAAGATAATCAAAAAGATGGTAATGGAAATTACTTTTATTCAAATGGTGACAATTATAATGGGGAGTGGTTAAAAAATAAAAGAAATGGTGAAGGTATCATTACATACCATGATGGGAAAAAATATGAAGGAGCATTTTTTGATGATAAAATAAAAGGAAAAGGTGCTTTTACTCATTCAGATGGTCGTAGATATATTGGTAATTGGGAAAATGGAAAAATGGAAGGTGAGGGTGTTTTTACTGATTTAGGAGGTAATAAATATGAAGGTGAATGGAAAAATGATGAATTCAATGGTAATGGAAAATTTAATTATGCAAATGGAGATAGCTATGAAGGTAAATGGAAGGATAATGTATATAGTGGAAAAGGGACTTATCTTTCAAGATCAGGAGAAAAATATGTGGGTATGTGGTCCAAAGGATTAAAAGATGGGCAAGGTATAATTGTAAATAGTAATAAAGATAAATATACAGGACTATGGATTGAAGATCGCCGTAATGGAGATGGAATACAGGAATATTCTAATGGCGATGTATATGAAGGAGAGTGGAAGAATAATCAAAAACATGGTAATGGTTCAATGTTGTATGCTTCTGGTGAAAAGTATATTGGTAATTGGGATAAAGGTTTAAAAAATGGAAATGGTAGTCAGTCATATTTAAATGGAGATATATATTCAGGTAATTGGGTTAATAATCAACGATATGGAAAAGGAAAAATTAATTATATAAATGGTGATTTTTATGATGGAGATTGGCATAATGATAAAATACAAGGTGCTGGCATATTTCAATATGTGGATGGAAGTACATATAATGGAGATTGGATTAATGGACGCAAGAATGGTAGAGGAACTTTTAATAGTAGTTTAGATGAAAAATATATAGGTGAATGGAAAGATAATAATCGTGAAGGAGAAGGAACATATACGGATGGTGAAGGAAATAAATATAAAGGGACATGGAAGAATAATACAAAATCAGGTAAAGGGACATATACAGACAAAGCTGGACATCGATATACCGGTGATTGGTTGAATGGAAAAAGAGATGGTAAAGGGACATATTCATTTGTAGGGCAGAAAAAAGAAGACATTATTACAGTGGATTTTCTTTACTTAAAGGGTACTCGCTATGTAGGGGAATGGAAAGAAGATAGATTCCATGGCCAGGGATCTTTTAAATACACAAATGGAGATAACTATGAAGGCTATTGGGAAATGGATTTAAGACAAGGAGAAGGTATCTTTAACTCTTCTGATGGTGAGCATTATGAAGGAGATTGGCTTAGAGATTTAAAACACGGAATTGGTGAAAATGATTTTAAAAATGGCAATAGTTACAAAGGTAATTGGATTGAAGGTTTTATGGATGGAATAGGTGAAATGGTGTATAATAATGGAGATAGATATAAGGGTAACTGGGTAAAGAATTTGAAGCAAGGAGAAGGAGTATATAGTTATAGTAATGGAGAAAAATACAATGGTGTATGGTTAAATAATTTAAAAATGGGACAGGGTACTTTTAATTATAAAAATGGTGACTCATATCAAGGAAATTGGAATGATGGTATAAGAAAGGGGTATGGGATTTTTAAAGATCATAAAGGAAATTTATACGAAGGTGAATGGGATAATGGGCAAAGAACTGGGAAAGGAACATATAAAGATATAAATGGTGATATTTATGTTGGAGAATGGGAGAATAATGCCAAAACTGGACAAGGAAAGATGATTTATGCAAATGGAAATTCATATGATGGATCTTGGTTAGATAATATCAAAGTAGGCAAGGCAACAGCAATTTATGTAGCCGAAGGAATTACATATAATGGTGATTTCGAAAATGATGTTTTCCATGGTAACGGGACATATCAATTATCTATAGGAGATTTATATAAAGGCGGATGGAAATTTGGGAAAAAAGATGGGAAAGGTATATTTATTTCATCAATTGGTGATAAATATGATGGAATGTGGAAAAATGATTTAAAAGATGGAGAAGGTAAAAATGATTTTGCAAATGGTGATCTATATATTGGAGAATGGTCAAAAGGAAAAATGAATGGTGAAGGAGTATTTACATTCTCAAATGGTGATATTTTTGAAGGGAATTTTTTAGATGGTAAAATGCATGGTAGTGGGCAATTTGATTACTCTAATGGTGATAAATATATTGGAGAATTTAATACAGGATATCGTAGCGGTAATGGAAGTTGTAATTATTCTAGTGGTGAATCATATGATGGAGAATGGCATAATGACCAGATACATGGACAAGGAAAATACAAATATCGTAACGGTAATACATATGAAGGGTCTTTTGTCGATGGTCTAATGGATGGCCAAGGAGCTTATAATTTTATTAATGGAAATATTTATATTGGTGAATTTAAAGGGGGTAAAAGAGAAGGGATTGGTGTTTTTACTTATGATAATGGTAATAAGTATGTAGGTGAATTCAAGAATGGGCAAATGGATGGTCAAGGAACATTTACTTATCCAAATGGAGATAAAACTGTTGGTGTATGGAAAAATGGAAAACCTATCAATTAGAAATTCATGAAAAAAATTGTTAATTTTTTTTTTATAATTTTTATAAGTCCATTATTTGTTTCTTGTTCATTTTTCAATAAACCTAGTCTTAAGATTATTCCAAATTCTTGGACAGGTAAAAAAATTATTTTTGCAGATTTAGGAGATAACTATAAGACTAAAAAAGCATTTAATCAAACGTGGGCAAAAGTAAATAAAAATCGTTTCAAGCCATACCATAAGTTTCTTGATAAAAAATATTCTATATTAGGAACTTACAAAGAAAAAAATAATATCTATCTTGTGATTGAAAGTCAAAAAGAAGTTATCTATAAGATGGTACTTGATTCTGAATTATTTGAAGTAAAGGATTTCCCGAGCTATTTTTTATTTGAAGATATTGAATTAAAGGCAAAGCATTTATTAGATAAAACTATTTGGTTGAATAATACATTTGATACAAAAGGATTTTTTTCTTTCTCTGAATATAAATTCAATCGTTTTGAACCAGTTAAAGTGGTGGATGTTTTCCCTTTCCAGAATAGGGATGACGATTATCCTGTTTGGCTAAAAGTTATATCTGTATATGGTCATGAAGGTTTTGTAAGATATAATGGTGAAGAAGAAAAAATTGGTAATCAAGATTATTATTATTTATCGGAACCACTTCCAAAATCTTGGGGAAAAAATATTATTCAAAAAATAATTCAAAAGAAAATTGAAATAGGAATGACCAATAAGCAAATAAGATTATCAATTGGTAATCCAGATGAGATTAATAATACTTCTAGCAGACATGGAGTCAGTCAGCAGTGGATTTATAGAAAATTAAATGGTCGTGATAAATATTTTCAATTTGAAAATGGTAAATTGATTAATGTAAATCATAATATAGAATGATTATTATAAATCAAATAAGAAAATGAATTTTAATTTAAAATCAAATAACAGTTTAACTATCATTATATTGCTAATAATTAATACAATAATTTATTGTAGAAGTTTTGACTCATTATCATATTATGAAAAATTCAATATTGCAACTGAATCCTATAAACAGGGAAGATATGCTCTTTCAGAAAAACAATTTAAAAATATTTTAATTAATGATAGAGATTATTTTGACCCCGCGGCCCAATTAATGATGGCAAAATCACAATATCAGATGGCTAATTACAATGAAGCAAAACGTGCATCAAAAGCAATTTTATCTAATTTTGATCAATCACCATATGATGTTGATGTTTTAATTCTTTTGGGTGACATAGCTCTTTCACAAGGTAAAACAACTATGGCATTTACTTATTATATAAAGGCAAGAAAAAAAAATAAAAAAGATGTCTATACAAAAATTTTAGATAACAGAATCCATAATAGCATTGGTATAGGTATTGATGAGACGATTGTTGAAGGTCTTCTTTTTAAGGAAGAGAATAATAATAATAGATCAATAATTAATATCGCAAGAGGATATCAAGAATGGATAAATGGTAATTATTTGAATCTAGAATTAATTCTAGAAAATATAGATTTAATAGCATTGCCTGAATTTTATTTAGAATTTTATCATTCTTTAAAGAGTGATAATAGTCAATTTGTAAAACAAGTGACTATTGCAGTGATGCTACCTTTATCTGGAAAAGAAAAAGATAAAGGGTTAGCTTATTTAGCGGGTATATCAGAATATATGAAAACTGTTTTTGAATCTACTGCGATACGTTTTCTTATTTATGACACTGAAGGCTCTCCAATCATTGTACTAGAAAACATTAATAAAATATTATCCAATACATCTGTGAAGGCATTACTTGGTCCTATAACAAAAGATGAAATATTATCTTTAAGTGGGCTAAAATCAGATTTACCTATACTAATACCAAAATCATATTTTTCTGGACTTTCAGAGATTGCTGAAAATTTATTCTTTCTTTCTCCTTCTCGAAATATTATTGCAAGGCGTACAGCTCAAATAATCATAAAAGAATTTCAATTAAATAATATTGCTGTGTTATCACCAGGGAATGGAAAAGAAAAAATATTCACAGATTATTTTTTAGATGAGTGTTATCAGCTTGGAGTTGACCCAATTATTGTAGAATGGTATATAGAAAAGCCTGAAAATATTTCAAGGCAATTAAAAAATATTCGGAAAAAGGCGTGGGGTTTGTTAGAAAAAGGTAAAGAAGAAAAATTAGATTTTAATCTTAAGATTGATAGCCTGGATGCTTTATTTGATGTTGATGTTAGTGATTTTTTCGCATTACCTCCGACTAAAGAGGATGAAATGAGCAAAGATGATTCTAATAAAGTAATTTTAGAAACAATTGAGGCATTATTTATTCCTATCAGAAAAGAGGAATTAACATATATAGGTAGGCAATTACCTTTTTATAATTTAAATACTACATTGTTTGGTAATGAAAATTGGTTAGAGATGCCTTTGTTAAACCAAGAGGTTATTGGTCCGCATGTTTCTGGAATGAAAATTTTATCAGATGTGAATTCAGCCTTGTCTATTAATAATCATGATTTATTTCTAAACTATTTTACATTAGCAGGGGAACATGTCAGGTTTATACAAACAATTATAAAAGAAGGAATTATAAAACGTAGACAAATTCTTAATCAATTAAAAAACAATAATGGATATTATGGAGAAAACACTTCATTAATTTTTTCAGGAAAGAATAACAATGAAAATGGTTCAGTGCAAGTGTTGGAGTATGAACACAAAAGATTAAAAAAAATCGGAATTTATGATGGGGAATCTATGATAGAGACTAAAAATGAATAATCAAAATTGGATTGATTTTTCAAATAGTTTTATTAATCCCTCTATAAGTGCAAAATTTTCATTAAAGTCATTACAAGCAAATAAAGATAATGATAGAAAATTTTTTGCAAAAATAGTGGGGTTTGAATATGAAAATTTGATTATTCCTATGCAAACACACTCTAGTAATGTTTTATTATCTACTCATCCTGGAAAAATAAAAAATTGTGATGGGATTTTTAGTAAAGAAAAAAATGTATGTTCTATCCAAGTAGCTGATTGTATGCCTATTTTTTTTGCACATATTGAAAAACCATTTTTTGGGCTAATACATGTTGGTTGGAGGGGATTGGTTAATGGAATATTAAATTGCTCTGCTAAAATATTATTAGATAATAAATATAATTTATTTGATTTTGAGATTATTGTTGGTCCTTCTATTCAAAGTTGTTGTTTTGAGGTGCAAAAAGATATAGTTAAACAGTTTAATCAAAGTTTTGTATTTCCAAAAAATGAAGGAAAATTTAATGTGAATTTGCAAGCACAAGCTCTTAATGATTTAGCATCTATAGGGTTTGATATCAATAAGGTAAACATCTTTGAAGATTGCACCTTTTGTGAAGAGAAAAAATATCATTCTTATAGAAGAAGTAGTAATGATGTGGGGAGGATGATTGGACTTATTGGAATCAAACGATGAAACTATTTAGTCATTATAAGACTTGTAAAGTAAGAATAATAAGTTATGACTTTCTTTGATAGTATTACTTTAGGTATCATTCAAGGATTAACTGAGTTTTTACCGATTAGTAGTTCTGGACATTTAGTTCTAGGGCAATCATTTCTTGGTATTAATCAAACTGGGAATGAATTTGAGATATTAGTTCATATGGGTACACTTACAAGTATCCTTTATGTTTTTTTTAATGATATTAGAGAACTGTTGTTATCGATAAAATCAATAAAAACTCAAAGGTATATTTTTTTTATTTTTATTGCCACCGTTCCTGCGGTAGTAGTTGGATTTGGTTTGAAAGATATAATCGAAACATTTTTTGATAATCTTTTTGTAGTAGGATTAGCATTGATATTTACTGGATTTATATTGCTCGTATCATCCTATTTTAGAAAAATTGATATAAAACAAAATTATTTTCATTCATTTATTATTGGAATAGCGCAGGCAATCGCTATCATCCCTGGAATATCCAGAAGCGGGATGACTATTAGTTGTGCACTATTTTTTGGTATAAATCCAAAACAAGCTGCGCGGTTTTCATTTCTTCTTGCAATTCCTGTAATTACTGGTGCAGGTTTATTGTTGTTATTAGACTTAAATAACTCTTTCCAATTAGAGCCATCAATTGCCTTGGGAGGATTTATTAGTTCATTTTTAATTGGTGTTATGTCTTTGAAATGGCTAATTGGATTACTTGAAAATGGGAAATTCCATTATTTTGGATTATACTGTATAACAATTGGAATTTGTACCCTTTATTTAATATGAACCTTATTAGTATAATATTTTTAATTTATTTAGTTTTTTTATTAATTGTGGGTATATGGACTTATAGTTATGCGAAAACCCAGGAAGATTATCTACTTGCTGGAAGGAGGCTAGGTCCTTGGGTTACTGCATTATCAGAAAGAGCCTCTGGTGAATCTGCATGGCTATTATTAGCGTTACCAGGTGCTGCTATTTCTGTAGGTTTGGGTGAATCCTGGGCAGTTATTGGTATTATCATTGGTATTATTTCATCTTGGTATTTAATCGCTGAAAAACTAAGAAAAGAAACTGAAAAATATAATGCTTTAACAATACCAGAATATCTCCATATGAAATTTGATGATAAAAGTAATTTTATTCGATTATTTTCTTCAGTTATCATTGCTTTTTTCTTTCTATTTTATGTTTCTGCGCAATTTCATGCATCTGGAAAAGTTTTGAATTCTTTGTTTCAGTTAAATCCAATATATGGTATCACTCTAGGTGCCTTAGTTATTATTCTATATACTCTTATGGGGGGGTTTTATGCAGTAGCATGGACAGATTTTTTACAAGGAATTCTTATGTTTGGTACTTTGGTAGTATTACCGATTGTGGGGTTTGTAGAATTGGCTGATAGTGGTAAAACAATTACAGAAGGACTAATGATAGCTGAATCCTTTTTTAATAACAATAATAGTTCTTTATTTATGGGAAAGAATGGAGGTGCTTTAATTCTAGCAATTTTAGGTGGATTAAGTTGGGGATTGGGATATTTAGGTCAGCCGCATTTATTAATACGGTATATGGCCATACGTAGTCATAAAGAAGTAAAAACAGCTAGAAATATAGCTATTGCTTGGGCATTGCCAGGTGTCCCAGGTGCATTTTTAATTGGCATTGTTGCTCTTTTATATTTCCCTCCAGATTATTTTCAATCGGTAGATCCAGAACAATCGATGCCTTTATTAGCCAGTGAACTACTACATCCTATTTTAGCTGGTCTTTTCATATCAGGTGCCGTAGCTGCAATGATGTCAACTGCGGATTCACAATTATTAGTTTCTACTTCTGCAATAACAGAAGATTTAGGAATAAGTATCAAAAAAAATAATAAAAAAATAGATTCAGTATCAAACAGTCGTTTTTTTACAGTTATAATGGGGTTAATTGCTTATGGTATTGCAATTTTTTCACAATATACGGGGAAAACAATTTTTGGTGTAGTCAGTTATGCATGGAGTGGATTAGGCTCTTCATTTGGTCCAGTTTTAGTAATGGCTTTATGGTGGGATAAAACTACTAGAAATGGAGTTGTTGCTGGTTTAATTACAGGATTCTCAACTACAATAATTTGGGCTAATATTCCAGCATTGCAGGTAATGGTTACTGAAAGATTGATTAGTTTCGTCCTAGCTTTTTGTTCTGTTTATTATTTTAGTATTAAAGATTTAGGCAATGAAAGTTAGACAAGCAATTGAGGAAATAAAAAATGGTGTTATACATCCTATTTATCTATTAAAAGGGAATGATTATTTTTTACAAGATCTCTTCATAAATCAATTATCAACAATTTATTTTTCAAATAGTGATATAGATAAGATGTTTTTATCTACTGAAGAGATGAATGGGAAAGAATTAATTGATTATATAACCACGCAAGATTTATTCTCCTCAAAAAAATTGTATATAATTAAAAATCCACAACAATTAAGGGGTAAATCCTCGACTGATTTATATAATCTTTGTAAAAACCCTATTGATAATCAAATTTTACTACTTCTGCATGACGAATGGAATATTAAATCATCGTTTATAAATAAAATCGGAAAATTTGTAGATACAATTGATGTGCAAACTCCCTTTCCTAGTGATATGAAAAAATGGGCAAATTATTTAATTAAAAAAAGGGGAAAGGAAGCGAATTCTTTTTGTGAAAAACTATTTGTTGATATTGCAGGTGATTCGCTAAGTAATCTGCAAAATGAAATTGAGAAGGTGTGTTTATTTATTGGAAATCGGAATTTAATTACAGCTGATGATTTAAAATCTTCTGCTATTTGGGGAAGAGAGAGAAAAAGATGGGAATTCTTGTTGGTTCTAGGTTCAAAAGAATATTCTAAGGCAATTACCCTAGGAAAAAATATTATCACAAAAAGTGAGTCTATGTTATCGCTTATTTCTCCCATAACAACATTATTTCAAGAGATGTTGTTTTATAAAATGCAAAAAGGAACTTTTCAGCAAAATCGTAGTTATATCCCTATATCTCCTTCAGTAAGAAAGAGAATCCCAGAATTTTCTAAAGGATATAAAATAGAGAAAATCATTTATGCATTAAACCTGCTAGGTGATATTGATAAAAGGCAAAAATCAGCATATTCTAAAGATGAATCAGAACTCATACAGTTTATCAACTATGTCATCGAATAAACAGTCCACTTTTGTTTATACAGACGAAGAGCTTATTAGTCGTTTTCAATCGGGTGACGAAGGAGCATATATAGAGTTGGTTAACCGATATAGAGATAGAATATATAATTTTGTATTTCAGTTTCTAGGTGATATTGAAGAAGCAGAGGATGTAGCACAGAATACAATGATAAAGCTTTATGAAAAAAAACATTATTATAAGGAAATTGCAAAATTTTCGACGTGGATATATACAATTGCGAGGAACCTTGCAAATACTGAACTCAGGAAAAGAAAAAGGAGAAAAATAACTTATCTTAGTCAAATGAGTAGAAAAGAAAAACAATATGAAATTCCTGCAATTCAAAATGATGTTGATAAAAGTTTAAATGATGACTATATAAATAAAAGAATAAAAAAAGCTATTCAAAAATTACCT
>MDSV01059015.1_pt1 | contig 30257 bp, 32 predicted proteins | sample 810851 | NCBI WGS metagenome assembly MDSV01 (sample SAMN05326640, study PRJNA326480) | marine metagenome | isolation source: seawater | place: Atlantic Ocean: North East | collected 2012 | reverse complement strand
GTGGAAGCGCGGTAACGCGTGTAGCTGACCAGTACTAATAGCTCAATTGGCTTGATTTATGCACTGAAAAAAATTTTTAATCTATAAATTGAATTAATGAATCTTTTTAAAAAGATTTTTTTCTAAAACTTTATATTTTTGGATAAATTTAGGAGACTTTCTATTAATTAAATTTAAGTAATGAATAGAACTTAATCCCACATCAGGTCTAAACGTTTTAATATTTTTCTCTGAAAATTTTTGACCTTTTTTAATATTATTTATTGCATAAATTGATCTTCTAAATTTTTTGTTATGTTGGTTTTTTGCCAAAACGAAGTTTTTATTATTTATAAGATCTTTTGCTCTTGAAATATCTAACTTAAATTTTTTAATATCTTTTGCTTTTAAAGAAAATTTAGAGTCGACTGTTTTTAAATTATTTAAACAAATATGTTTTTCAATGATTTCTGCACCCTTAATTATTGACATACAAGCTATCTCAGAACCAATTGAATGATCTGAAAGACCAACACGACATTTGAATTTTCTTTTTAAAATTTCTATATTATTTAAATTAAAATCTGTAACTTTTGATGGATAATTACTTACACAGTAAAGCAAAGACAAGTCTTTACATCCATATCTTTTTGCAACTTTAACTGTTTTACTTATCTCATCTAAACTTGCTAATCCTGTAGAAATTATCAGAGGCTTTCTTGTAGAGGCAGCTTTTTTAACAAGATTTAAGTCATTCATTTCAAAAGAAGAAATTTTGTAAAACTTTGTATTTAATTTTTCTAAGATATCTACTGCCTCAACCGAAAAAGGGGTGCTAAATATTTCAATTTTAATTTTCCTTGCGTAAGCAAATAGTTCTTTATGCCAATGAATAGGAGTATGGGCTTTTTTATAAAGATCCCACAAATTATTATTTGCCCATAAACCAGATTTAATTTTAAACTTTTTTGATTTAATTGTCATCATGTCCGGAGTATAAGTTTGAAGCTTAACTGCATTTGCACCACCTTTTTTAGCAAAATAAATTAATTTTTTTGCATTAGAGATTTTGCCTCCGTGGTTTCCTGAAATCTCAGCTATAAAAAAAGGTGCTTTTTTAAAATTATTTCTTTTCATTTTTAAAATAGTAAACTAGATTTTTTTTATCAAAATTGCTATTCATTAATTTACTTTTTCTTATCAAGTTAAAATTGTTATTTGTAAAAAATTTCTGAGATCTTTTATTTGATTTTAAGACCTCAGCATAAACTTTCACTATCTCACTATATTTTCTCAAATATATAAGAGTTTTTTGTAAAAAATATGAAGAGATATAATTTTTCCTATAATTTTCCTTAAAAATAATTGATATTGATGAGGTTTTTTTAGTAATTATGTCATATTTAATATAACCAATTTTTACATTTCCTTTAGTACAAATAAAAATAAAGTTTTTCTTTTCAGATAAAACTTTATTTAACCAAATTTCATGATGATTTAAGCTAATTTTTTTTTTATTTTTAAAAAAGCCTTTTAGTACACCACTATTGTATAAATTAAATAAAAATTTTGAGTCCTTTTTTTTAGCTTTAAAAAATTTAAATTTTCTATTCAATTAATCTATTTAAGTAAAACCCCTCTGCATACTTTACGCCACAACTAACGCCTCTAAATCTAGCTAGCGCCTCAATTGCTTTTATGGATCTACTATGAGGATATTTTCTTAATTCCCTTCTGTAATGTTTCATTGAAGAAATTTTTTTTTTCATTTGTTTGCTGATATCAATAAAATAGTTAGGCTCGAATCCTTTGTTTTTAAATTTTGACCACTCAGTGCTTGAAAGTACTTCAAAACTTAAAATTTTTTTAACGGTATTATTTTTCAAAGGTCTACAGGCTGTTAATACTGACTTGCACGTTATTTGATGGTCTATATTTAAACATTCGGCATAGTGCGTAAAAATTGTTATGGGTTTAATTTTTTTAAGAATATGTTCAATTTTTTTAACTATATGAAGCAATGGCACACTATCCATTTGGTTATCAGGAAAGTCAAAAAAAGTCGGTTCGCTGATGCCTAGTTTTTTAAACAATTTTTTACAAGACTCTTTCCTCTCGATTATCTCTTTCGATTTCTTTCCCCTTGCAGATACTCCATCTGTCATGAATAAAACTTTTATATTAAAGTCTTTTTTTAATTTGATTATAGTACCGCCACAACCAAGAATTTCATCATCTGGATGAGCCGCAATTATTAATATATTATTTTTTTTTTTTCGATATTTGAATTTTGGCATTTAAATTATTTATTCTTAGCTTAGCATCATATAAATCAACTTTAAAGTTTTTAAATTTAAAAAAAGCTTTTGGATAACCATCAGCATCTGTTGATCTGATAAAATTATAAATCTCCTTTAAGTTTTTAAATTTATCAAATTTAATTTCGCTTTCTTCCGGTTTTCTTCTTCTATAAAAAGTAGATTTACCTGTCTGCTTGTAAAATTTAATTTTTTTTCTTTTAGACAAAGTATTAATCATATTCAAAACTATTTTTTCTATTTTAAAAAAAATAGTTTGGGCATTTCCATCTAATATTAATTTTTTTTTTAAACAAATATCCCCTTGGTCAAGTTTTTTATGGACTTTAAATGCAGTAATTTTTGTTTTTCTAATTCCTCTTAATATTTGATTCTGAATAGGACTGCCACCTCTAAACTTTGGAAGGTCAGATGAATGAAATTGGATGCATAAAAATTTTTTAAAAATATTCTCTGGAATAAGCTTTGACCAAAATACAAAAAATATTATATCTGGATTAAATTTGTAAATTTTTGCCTTATTTAACGAATTAAATACTTTAAAATTACTCTTAAGATTTTTATAGGTATTTCGATCCCATATTTTTTTTGTAATTATCAAATATCGCATTTTAATTGATTTGAGTAATATTTATTTTGTATAATGTATACATGAATAAAAAAAAAAATTATCTTAAAATTTTAAGCAAAATTGAAAAAATTAGATCAAAAAACAACGTTAATTGGATGAATATTCTTAGATTGGCATTTAAACTAGACCCAAAGTCTGCAGCGAAAATTATGAAAAAAATTAATTATGACGATAAAAAAATAAGTAAACTCTTAACAAAGTTATCTAAGTAAATTTATTAAATCGTTTACCTCATTGTTCCTGATACTCTACCGTAATTCAATTCATCGGTTGTATTTTCATTAATCTCAGGTTTTTGACCCATATTTTCTTTTGCTTGGTTTTGAGTATTCTTATCTTCACCGCCAGTTTTAAATAAATTTTTTAAGGGATTTCCAAATTTTTCATTAAGTTTTTTCAGCCATTTACTTGTTTCGTTTTCCATTTCTTTTCGTGTCATTTTTGTAAGGTTAATATTAAAGTCCTGTCTTTCAGTTATATCTGACAGATATTGATCTATATTTTTTATGTAACCATTTTCAATAGCATAATTCCACATACCTGTTTCTGGCAGAGGTAATAAATATCCTGTGCTTGGATAAATTTTAAGTTCTTCCAGCTGAGACATCGTTTGAGAAATTGTTTCTTTCGTTTCTCTAGGATAACCAATTATTATACTTGTATTGTTAATAAGTCCTGCCTCTCTACAAATATGGACTTGCTCTTTAAAATATTTAGACTCAACTTTTTTATTCATGTCTTTTAAAATTTCATCACTACCAGATTCTAAAGAGTAACCAGCTGATACACACCCTGCTTTGACAAATTTTTTAGCTAGATTTAATCGATCTTCTCTTGGAACAGTGTTTCCTTTAGCGTCAACGTCTTTACCCATTAAGTCTGCTCTGATAGCACATGTCCAATGCCATTTTAAATCTGCCTCAATAAGTTTATCTACAAATTTAGTGGCTGGCCCTAATTTATGAAAAGATAATTCGTCCCAAAAGTTGAAAAAATTTGCTCCATATTTTTTATTTAATTGTTTCATCTCTAAGATTACATTTTCTGCTGATCGATGTCTGTAAGGGTCGTGCCAAAAGACGTAATGACAAAATGTACATTTAAAAACACAACCTCTAGCAGTATTTATTGGCATAGCTATTGCCTGATCCTTTTTATAAAAAGATGAATAAGAAACTTTTTTCTTTCCACCTATTCTTAAGTATGTTTCAACATCAAAAAGATCCCAATCAGGAAATGGAAATTCGTCTATATTTTTAACAGCTTTTCTTTTTCCGTTATTAACTATTAAATTATTTTTTGTTCGGTAAATTATTCCATCAATGCCTTTACCTCTCACTGTAGATGGATATCCTTTGTTTGCATGAGGTATCTCTACTAATGGCTCTATTATTTCACCAAAAGATTTATCATCTTTAATTGCATCTAGAACTTTAGTGATTGTAATCTCCGCTTCACCATAAATAATAATATCAACTTTTGTAGTTTGAAAGACCACCTCTGGAATACTTCCACCTACAGAATTACCCAAAATAACCTTGCTATCTGGTTGAATATTTTTAATTGTGTTAATACACCATTTCATCCAACTATAGTGTGTTACGATACTTCCTAGACAAATTACGTCGTATTTGTGTTTCCTCAAATAATCTTCAACATACTTATTGGAATAATCCCCAGCATCTATATCTAAAATATCAAAATTGTATCCGTATTGTTTTACGTAGGTCACAACATAGCCTAATCCAACTGGCAAAAATATATGGTCTGTACCTTGTCTAAGGCTAGGATTTATAAATAAAATTTTCATGGATCATTATTTAATCAAATTTAATAAAAACTTCTACATGATTTGGGGGTATTTTAATAGTTGCAAAAAAAGCATTTAAGGATATAAGCAAATTATACTGAATCTTGACGGGGAATTAGTGCGAAATTCACTTGCTGTTCCTGCAACCGTATAGTCGGAGTGCCGTCCAGTATAGTCCGCTGTTGAGCGATGGCCAGGAAAAGCCTAGTTCTGCAATTTAATTGGCAGTGGCTTTAAATGTATAAGTTAGATGAATAAATCTAACAAAAAAAAGGACTGTTAATGAAAAATTTTTTTTTAATAATATTATCTTTACTTATTTTTTTTCCTCTAGGAAGTGAGGAATTAAAAAATTGTAAATGGAAAAACGAAAATGGTGCTCCATGTTTAACTATTTTTTCTGCACCTAATACATCTAAAATAACAGAATCTGCACTTGGAAAAACAGTTATAACAAAAAAACAAATTATCGAATCTGGTTATGAAGATGTCAGAAGTATTTTAGAATATGTTGCTGGTGTAGATGTATATAGCGACGGTCCCACTGGTCAAAAAACTTCAGTCTTTATGAGGGGAACTAATTCCAATCATACATTAGTTCTATTGAATGGAATTCCCATCAATGATCAAAGTTCTCCTAAAGCAATGTTTGATTTTGGTTATGATTTTTTACATGGCTTGCAACTTATAGAAATTTACAAAGGTGCTAGCGGTGCTATTTTTGGGCCAGCAGCTATCGGTGGTGCAATAAATTTTGTGACAGATATTGATTATGAAAATAGTGCATCTTTTACAATAACAGATGAACGTAATAACTCAATCAGTGGAAACTATACGTACATTACTAATACTGGTTGGCATCATAATATACAAGGTGGATCATCTCAGTCAGAAGAGATTTCAGCAGGAAATAGTAAACCGGATCTTGATGGAACAAAAAATATATCATTAAACTATAACACGCTGAAATTCTTTTCCGATAATTTAAAATTTAAAGGTACGGGTTACTTAAGAAAAACTGATACTGGATATGATAAATCAACAGATGAACAAGCAGAGGGTACTAATATAATGTATGCTATTCAATCGAGTTTAGAAAATAAAACTGAGAGCAAACTTGATACAGTTACATCACACATTCACATTTACGACAGAGTGTATGATGAGGCTGAAAAAAATAAATACTATTCACAAGCTTATACTTTAAAAGCTGAAAGAAAAGTAAGTTTGTCTGATAAATTTTCATATGGTTTTGGAAGTGATTACAATTATAATAAAGGAGATTTTCAAGTAAATGGTACTTATGGAAGTTCTGCCAAAGGCCACACTGACAACTTTGGTGTTTTTTCAAATATTGGTTATAAGATTGATGACTCAACTATTTTATCCCTACACACAAGAGGAGACTCACATAAATACAGCGGAGAAAATATAACCTACAGACTTAATGCAACTAAATTAATTAACAAACTTACCTTGAGTTTATCTGAGTCAACAGGCCTTAGGCATCCAGACTTATACGTTCTTCATGGAGGTAATCCCGGCTCTTCTTTTTACAACGGAGCTTTTAAAGCTATGTTAACAACTAAGCCGGAGACGAGTTTAACTAGAGAACTCTCAGCAAAATATAGTTTTTCTGATAATATATCTTTTGAAACTACAGCCTACAGAGGATCTGTATCAGATGTTCTAAATCGGAGTAATAGCTCAGGGGGTTATAACGAAACAATTGATATTGATCAGGAGGGATTAGAGAGCAGCCTGATGTTTAAGGGAGATAAACAAAAACTAAATTTATTTAGCACTTTATCTAAAAGCTCAGAGTCTAATGGAAGGCCTCAACTTAGAAGGCCAGATAAACAATACGGAGTGAACTATAATGCAAAACTTAATTCAAAACTTTTTGGTTTATTTGGTATCAATTACAATTATAGACATGTAGGAAAAGCTGAAGATTGGGTTGGATCGGTCAGAAAAGATGTTGACAGTACAGATATAATGAATCTTTCAATATCTAAAGAGCTATTAGGATTTAAGTGGTCATTAAATACTACAAATTTGACTGACGAGTACTACCAAAAACCTTATGGTTATAATCAAGAAGGTAGAAAATTTAGCCTATCTCTTAGATCTAAGTATTGATAGTTTAAGTTTAAATTATGAAAAAAAGTATTGCCATATCAATCGGAATATTTTTATCTTTAGCCGCGAGTAGGTTAATTCCTCATCCTCCAAATTTTACAAGTTTGATTGCCTTAAGCTTCTATGTTCCAATTTTTTTTGGGTTAAAATTTATACCTGCTTTATTGGTAAGTTTCGCTATCACCGACTTCATCATCGGTTATCATAGCGGCACACACTGGACCTGGGGCAGTGTATTATTAATAAGCCTCATTTCAGTATTTTTCACTAATGGTTTTTCGCTCAGAGTCTCTGGTGCATTACTTGGAGCCTGTATATTTTTTTTAGTTACAAATTTTGGTGTTTGGACTACAGGCTACTATGGTTTAGATTTGAATGGACTTATACAGTCCTATTTTTTAGCTATACCTTTTTTTGGTTATACTGTTTTATCAACCTTGATTTTTGCGGTTTTAATAGAAACTATTTATAAAATTTGTTCTAATAATTTCGAAAAATATTTTAAGTTGAATAAGTGACTATATATAAGTTTTTGAATAAATTATTTTTTTCTCCACCATTTTATTTTTTATGAAAATAGTAAAAAAAGAAAATATTTGCATTATACCCGCTAGAGGAGGAAGCAAAAGAATACCAAAAAAAAATTTGAAGTATTTTTATGGTAAGCCGATTATTTACTATGCAATTAGAAATGCAAAAAAAACTAACTTTTTCGATGAGGTCGTTGTTTCAACCGAAAATTTTGAAATTGCAAAATATGCTAAAAGTCAAGGTGCCAAAATTCATTTGAGATCAAAAAAACTAGCGAAAGACAATGTGAAATTAAAAAGTGTTATTAAGAATGTAATTCAAGATCTAGAAAAAAAAAATTTTTATTACAAAAAAATTTGTTGTCTATTCCCCACATCAATTTTTTTTCAGAGCTCAGAATTAAAATTAGGTTTTAAAAAACTTAAAAAAAACATAAATTTTGTTTTTACTGCTAAAAAGTATGATCATCCCATTCAGAGATCCTTTCAAAAAAAAAGAAATTTATTGGTAATGATAAATAAAAATGTGGAAAATAAAAATACACAAGATTTCAGACCTCACTATCATGATGCTGCACAGTTTTACCTAGGGTGGAGGAAATCCTGGTTGGAAAAAAAAAATATATTTCAAGGAAAATCAGAATTTATTGAGTTGCCCAAGCTTCATTCTCAAGATATTGATAATTTTGATGATTGGCGAACTGCCCTTACTCTGTGGAAATTAAAAAAATCTAAATAATTATTTTGGTTATCACCTTAAAACTTTAATCAGTAATTTTTGGTACTTTTTAAGATTAAATATTGTGTAATGCCTTTTTCTAAAACTGTTCAATTGATAGTTATAACTTTTTATATTTTTTTGCAATTTTCCAATTTTTTTAACTAAATTTTCTGAATTATAAGACATAATATTGGATGGATATTTAATTAATCCAGTAATATACGGAGGCTTGTCATAGACTATTACAGGCTTGTTATTCATTAAAAAATCGTCAACTAATGACGTCCATCTTGCTATGGAAAAATCTGCATTTTGGGTCATTTCATAGTTTGTCATTTTTACTTTGTTTGAAAAAAGGATTAAATTTTTTTGTTTTTTTAATTTTGTATGAATGTCGTCAAAAAAAGTGATTTGTTTCCAATTATAATTTTTTCCTTTCAGAACAAATAAGATTTTAGGGAAATTTTGCGCCACATCTAAAATTAATTTATAAAATTTTAAGTTTTCTGACCAATTAACTAATGGACTGATGGAAGAATTATACCAGTTTTTATCAGAGTGATAGTCCAAAACTAAACAAATAAGTTTGTATGATTTTTTATATTTGGTTAAATATTTAAGAGTGTTTCTTTTAGAAATACTTTCTTGACCACCAATAATTATTGGATTAATTTTTTTATAAAATTGATGATTTAAGTCTTTTAAAGTTTCTTTGCCAAAAATAAAATAATTATCCACAATAAATTGGTGCTTTTGTGCAGGATAAATAAGTCTTTTTGCATGACAATTAATTTTTATTTTTTTATGTTTTAATGCGATCGCTAGGGTCGTATTAAATTGAAATTCATTATCTATAATCGCATTTTTTAAATTTGGTAGATTTTTCAATAGTCTAAGATTGCTTTTAATCTCTAAAATAGCCCAACAAATTCTTAAACTCGTAGTAGGATCACTAAATAAAATTGGTCTAAAAATTATTTTTATGAATATAAATGAACTATCACTCAAAATATTTATAGCTCTCTTACTATTTTTATACCAATAAAAAAATTCAAGCTTTAACTTCTTAAAATATATAAGCGACGCTGGATGAAGACTTTTTAACGTTTCACAAATTATTATATTATTTTTGTGTATCGGACTAGATAATTGCTTAGAAAAAAAAAATTTTTCAAAGTTAAATAATTAGATCTTGCAGTTACTATACCGCCTGAAACAAAAAAAATAGTTTTATATTTCTTAAAATCTATAATTTTAGATTTATTTTGAGATTTTGTATGATTAGATTTATTAAATTTAATTTTAAATTTTGAGACTATTAAAAAAAATATATCTGTAAGCTCTGAAAAAAAATTTAAAAATTGTGGCTTAAGAATTATAAAATTTATATAATCTTTTGAAGCTTCTTTTGAAATTGAATTTTTATTTATCCAAAAAAATGATTTCTGTTTATCATTCTGCATTTTTAACGCAAATTCGTAAATCAACAAAATATCAAAAACTCTATTTGTTAAATAATTAGTAAGAAATATTCTTAAAAAAGTTTTTTCAATGAAATAGTTTTTTAATTCTGTTGACCATATACTTTTAATAATTTTATCAGCATTATTTTTAGAAATTAGATAAGACCTTTTTTTCATTTTAACAAACTTTTGACTTATAGAATGATTTTGGTTGTTAAAATCTATTTTTATTATATTCAGATATTTAAGATAATTTGAAATTTTTCTGCTTTTAAAAACAAATGATGATTTTAAAAAATAAACTTTAAAACCAAATATCCCAAAAAGAATCATTAAAGGAAAATTAAGAATGTTTATTTTGTTGAAAAATATTTTATTAGCTTTCATCTCAGTTATTAGACAAAATAGTTGTTTATCTTATATTAAAAATTTTTTTGTTCAAAAATTGAACAATACAAAAGTATATGATAGATATCATTAAAAAAAAAGATGAAATTTGATGTAATTTTTATAGGTGGTGGGTTTGGATCCTCGAGGGGCTTAAGTAATCTCTTATTAAAGCTTAGAAAAAAAAAATACAAAAAAAACATCAACATTGGTGTCATAGACTCAGATTTGAATAATACTCCAGGTGGTATAGCTTATGATGAGCGTCTATCTAAACATGGTTTTTTTAATAATCCATGTCGCCTCTCACCAAAAGAATTTACCTCGTGGTCTATAAAGAGTAAAAACATCAAACTTTTATTTGAAAGTATCTTATCATCAGGAAGTGTTTCATTTAATAACTGGATGTTTAAGAACAAAAATAAATTGTTAAGAGCAAATAACATTAAATCCATTTCAGAAATTTATTATCCAAGGTTTTATTTATCTTTATGGTTAAAAGATATTTTACTTAAAGAATTAATACTTAAATCTAAAAACATTAAAATTTATTTTATAAATGGAAAAGCGGGTGTTGTTGACAAAAAGGGTGATAGTTTTTTTATATCAATAAAGAAAGGTAAAAATATCAAAAAATTTTCTTTTGTTAAAAAGGAAAAATTAAAAATTTTAAATAATAAGAAAAAAATAATTGGAAAAAATTTAATAATTTCACTTGGATTACCTTCCCCTAAAAACTCATTTGATAAGAGGGTTTTAATCGACAAATTTTTTATGCCTGATCTATACAGTTTAGGTGGAACAAAAAAATTAATAGAATTAATAAATTCATTGAAAAAAAGACAAAAAAAAATTGTATTACATTTTTTGGGTTCAAAGGCTGGTTTTTTGGAATGTTTGCCTGAACTAAAATCTTTGATTAAAGAAAAAAAATTTGACCTAAGTATTGTTTCAACGTCAAGAAATGCTACAACTTTACAACCTGCAATAAATAGTAAAGATTTTAAAAATTATAAATTTAAAGTGTTTACACCAAAAAATATTTCTTTAATTGATAATCCTGCCGAGCTATTTAGTAACTTGAAAAAAGAATTTAATATTGCAAAAAAAAACAATTATTTTCGATATGATGTCTGGACATCGATTTTACAAAAAAAAATATTAAATAAGATACTAAAAAACTTTTCTAAAGAGAGCAAGAAGAGTTATAACGAAAAATTTTTTAAAAAGATCCGTTCGTTAACAAGATTTACTTTTCCAGAAACAGTTAACTCTTTTAAAATTTTAAAAAAAAACAACTTTATAAAAATGAATAAAGCTAAAGTTTTAGATGTTAAAAAAGTCAATAAAACCTTTGTAACACTCACAAAAAAACCTAGCGGAAATATAAGAAAAATTAAATCCGACATTGTAATTTCTGTCAAAGGACCTCAAAGCATAAATGAGCTTGTAAAAACTGACTCCTTATTTAAAAGTCTTTATAAATTAAATAAAGATTTAATTTATGAGGATGGATTTGCTACATCTACAAATTTTGAGCTAATAAACTGCAAAAATGTTCACCTTATAGGTTTTGTTTCCTCTGGTTATAATGCTAAAAGAGAGACAATTGTTAAAGCAATAAATAATAATGCTACTAAAGTAACAAACAATATTTTAAAATATCATGACTAATAACTCTAAAATAAATAGTCAGGAAGACGTTCTAGCTTGGGATTTATTTTTAAAAGGGTCACAAAAAAGAAATAAATCGGTTCCTAAAGTATCAACTCTGGACAATCGTTTAATTTTTGAAACAAAAAATTTATTTGTTGTAGCTGGTCTTGGTTGTTTCGTGCCAGGTTATTATCTTATAATTACAAAATCACCATATACTTCTTTTGCTCAATTAGATGACAATGAATTTAAGGAATACACTTGGGTTATAGAAAAATTAAGCCAAAAAATTAATCTTGTTTACGAGAAAAATTCTGCAATATTTGAGCACGGGATGTGTGCCTGTGCAGGGGGTCTTGATCACGCCCATGTACACGTGATGCCTGCCCCAAGTAATGGTATTGAAAAAATATTTGAGCAAAGTGTTAATAATGTTTTAAAAAAAAGGGCAGCAGGAATAAATAAAATTGAATTTAGAAATAATATATTTAACAATGTTCACGATATCTCAACAATTATCAACTTTAATGACAGTTTTAAAATTATCGATGGGTCATTACTTAAAGTTGAAGATTTAAAAGAAAACAAATTTAATTTTAAAGAAAAAAGAAACGAACTGTTGTTGAAACAACAGTATATTAATTTTAACTTATATAAGAAAGATTTAGGATTTTGCACTGATCATTATTTAGGAACTCAATTTGGAAGAGAGATGGTTTATGAATTTTATCTTCAATCTGAGGAAAGGACAAAAAACGAATTTAATCAACTGTCAAGAAGCAATCCAACTAAATTAATATGGCGTTGGCAGGATTATATGTTTGAAGATAATATAATAAAAACAATGAGAGACTTCTCAGAAAATGAAAAAAAATTATTTAATTGCGAAGAAGCAATAAACTATAAATTTATTAGTCACGTTATAAGATAGAATTAAAAAGTGTTAAGTCTAAAGATAAATTCATTACAATATTTCGAATTACTAAATTTAGTTAACGGTTGCTACTTGCCAGTTAAAAAATTTATGAATAAAAGTGAAATTGAAAGCGTAATTTTTAATTATAGATTTAAAAAAAAATTTTTCCCAATACCTATTTTTTTTAATATTTCGAAAAACGACAAAAATAAAATAGAAAGAGAGAAAAATTTTCAATTAGTTTATAATCATAAAAAAATCGGCATATTTTATATTTATGATATTTTTAAATTAGATAAAAAAAAATATATTAAAAAATATTTTGGCACGATTTCAAAAAATCATACTGGTGTAAAAAATTTTATTAGTTTAGAAGATTACTTCGTTTCTGGAAAAGTAAAATTGAGTAAAAAACTAAATATTCCAAATAGTTTTAAACCTGTTTATTGGAGATCGAAATTTAAAAAAAAAAAATTAAAAACGATTGCTGGATTTCATACAAGAAATATTCCCCATTCTACTCATGAAAAATTACATGATATGGCTTTGGAAAAATGTGACGCGTTATTTATACACCCAATGACCGGGAAACTTAAACAGGGGGATTTTACAAGAAGCACAATTCTAAAGTCATACAAAATTTATCTAAAAAAAAAGAAAAATAATAAAATATTTTTTGATGAGTTTTTATCCAATGCTAGATTTGGAGGTCCACGAGAAGCTGCATTTCATGCAATAGTAAGAAAAAATTTTGGATGTACTCATTTCGTAGTCGGAAGAGATCATGCAGGTATTAAAAACTATTATTCAAAATATGCTTCACAAAATTTTTGTAAAAAATTTAAAAAAAAAATTGGTATTAAAATTTTATCTTTTAAAGAACCTTATTACTGCAACAAGTGCAAAAAAATAAGGGGATATTTTGAAAAGTGTAACCATAAAAAAATTAATATGAAATTTCTTAGTGGCACTGAAATAAGAAAACATATTTTAAAAAAAAAGAAACTTCCAGAATTTTATCTAAGAAAAGAAATTTTGAATATTTTAGACAAGAAAAGTATTAGGTAGTTTTTTTTTAATTTTTTGATAAAGATCTTCGACTTGTTTTTTCAAATCTTTTCTGAAGTTATTAACGAATATTATATCAGGTTTTTTAGGAAACTCTGGTTTTATATCTTTACCAACAACATTTGCTTTTTTTCCAGCATATAATTTTTTTTTGTTATTTTTCTTTAAAACAGAAAAATCAGCTTTAATATAAATTTCAAAATAATTTTTAAAAATTTTTCTATTATATGTTCGGGCATGATCCATCATACCTATGACAGCAAAAACAACATTTATTTTTTGTTTGAGTATAAAGTTAATAAAGTTTGAATATTTTTTAACAATTTCAGATCTTCCTTTATAATCATAACCTTTTAGATCAAACATTTTCCTTAAATTATCCCCACTGAAAACTAAAGTTGGCCCAAGATCCTTTGAGAGTTTCCTTACTAAAATTTTTGCAGTCCGCGTTTTTCCGGAGCCAGCTAGTCCAGTTACCCAAAAAACAATTCCTGAACTTTTGTCAAATCTTTTTTTTTTAAGTTTCATTTATTAAATTTATAATCTTATTCAAATTAGATTTTTTACCAGATTTTGAATGTCGAATGAATCTATTAAGATAATCTCTATATTTATATTTATTAATTTTCAACAAGCTTTTGTCTTTTTTTATTATTGGGATTTTATCTATGTTGTATAAAACTGATCCTAATTGTTTAGATAAAAAGTTAACATGATAAGCGTCATGAGAATTATTTATTTCATCTGAAGTATAAAAGATCAGAGGTTTTTTATGAATTATCGCAAAACTCATAGCAGTACTTGTATAGTTTATTACTGCAAGAGATCTCGAAATAAAATCATTAGTTTTTTTATAGTTTATTATTTTTCGCTTACCAAAGATATCTTTTAAATTTTTGTAATTAGATCTTGGATGTGTTGCTATAATAATTTTTGTTTTTAAATTCTTTTCCATAAAATCAAAAAAATTTTTTAAAGATTTATAATATTTTTCTGGAGTAGCGAAGGGTGGTATCTCTCTGTGAATATAAGCATTGTGAAACGGTAGATATTGATCCAAAAAAAGAATGTAATTTTGGCTCACCTTTTTGAATTGTTTTTCATTTTTATAACTCTCAAAATCTAAACTACTTGCAAATATATATTTTGATTTTTGATGTTTTTCAAAATTTAAATTTACACCGTCTTTACCAATGCAAAAAATTGAGTCATAATAAAAGTTATATAAATTTTTTTTTTTAAAATAGTTAAATTTAAGCAATTTTTTCACATAATACAAAATTAATTTTCTATTAAAAAATATAACTCTAAAAAAATATTTAATTTTTAAAAAAAAATTTCTTTTAAAAATGGGATACAAGCTAGTTTGAAAATTTACTAATTTAATATTATTCTCATTAATAGTTTTTCGAAAAACGTCTAAAGATTTTGAATTTGGATTAGAAATATCCAAAACACAACTAATTTTATTTTTACTAATAAAACTTCTAAATTCATTCAACGAATTAATTTTCAAGAGCACTTTTGAGCTAAAAAATTTTTTCTTTTCTCTATTATAAAATTTTTTATTACATAAATTAGACAAATCTAAGAAACTTACCTTAAATTTCTTACTCAATCGCTTAATTTGAAATCTTTGAAAATCTCTTTTGAAAAAACCATTTCTTCCTAAAAATAAAATATGGTGCATATAATTTTAAATTTTTTCATTCTTTTTGTAATTTTTTTTTGCCTTTTTTCTAAATAATTCTGGAATAATCATAGGTGAAATACCTCCTGATCCAGTTCTTTTAAGAGTAACATTATGATTTCCGAAATTCTCACCTTTTTTTATTTCTTTTTTTGTCACTAAAAACTGTCTACATTTTAAAATATTTTTTTTTTCACTTTTTGAAACAAATTTTTTCTCAATGCCAATTAGTTTTTCAGTATTTCTTATTGAAACTGTCATTTCTTTAAATTCTGAAGGAGTTAAGCTAGACTCATGGTCAGGCCCTTTTAGTTTTTTATTTAAAGTAAAATGTTTTTCAATGACTTGCGCTCCTAGCGCTACTGCAGCTATAGGTGTTTCAATAGAAATAGTATGATCTGAATAACCAACACTTGTTTTAAAAGTTTTTCGTAAAATATTAATAGCTCTTAAATTAATATCTTCTAAAGGAGAGGGGTACTCTGTATTACAGTGTAACAAAGTTATATCTTTTCTTCTTGATCCAAATTTAATTAAAAGATCTAAAGCTGCTTTTATTTCATTTAAATTACTCATTCCTGTGGATAAAATAATCTTTTTGTTAAAAGAACCTATTTTTCTTAGAAGATTGTAATTAGTAATTTCACCAGATGGAATTTTTATTCTTTTAAGGCCAAGTTTAGGAATTATTTTTAAATCACTTTCGTTAAAAAATGAAGCTGAAAACTCGATTTTAATCTTTTTACATAATCTACTTAATCTTATAAAATCACTCTCTTTCAATTCTAATTTCTTTAACATTTCATATTGATTTTTATATTTTGTATTTTTTTGATAATCAGCTTTGGATGCGCTCGTTAATGCTAAAGTTTCAGCTTTGAAAATTTGAAATTTAATTATATCAGCCCCCATTTTTTTTGCGGCAAATATAAGTTTTTTTGCTAAATTGAAACTCCCATTATGATTGACACCTGCTTCTGCTATTATTAATGGTCTTTTCATAATTTTTTATTAGATGTCAAGATTCTAACTACCTCTGATTAAATTTAATTCTCTCATATAATTTTTGTAATCATCTGTATCTATAAATTTTAAATTTGGATTATTTGATAGATCTGTTGCACCCCAATTTTCAGGCTTTGTAGGATCGCTTGATCTAACATTAGTCCCTGATTTATTTTTTTTAAATTTGATTAAAAGACTATTTAAATTTTTGTTATTTTCAATTATATCTAAACCTTTTCTTGCCATTTTTTCACTACAATCAATCAATTCATACTCTAACATTTTCAAATAATCTTTTAGCAGATATTGTATTAGTGCTATTTCCCACTCCTCTAGATTATTATTCCAATTTGAGATTCTATCTCTGGAAAAACCAAAAACTTTTTTATTGCTATGTGCCGAGGAATTAATATGAATATATTTTGAATTAAGAAGTTTAGACCAATTTTCTGTATTTATCATATTTGGGTCGTAATCGACATTAACAAAATTGCACAATTTTTTAGCATTTTCCTCTGGAAATTTGTGAATATTTTCGAACTTAATACTTAAGTATCTGTCAGTACTGTACTTTTTTTCGTATTTTATTTTATGATTGACTGCATCAACCCAAAAAAAAATTATATCCAAATAATCGTAATTCCTTGCGCTAGTTAATTTTTTAAAAGAGGACAATACAGCCCTTGGATCTCTAATAACTTGATAAGCTTTATAATTACTATTCATTTCTAATAAATTTTCAATATTCACCCATTCAGTATTTGCAGACTCTCCAATAATTTCTTTCCCAGGATTTTCATCTAATAAAAAACTGTTTAGAGATCTAAGTACGTCAGAGTAGTTGTTGATACTTTTAAAATGATTAAAAATTTTTTGAAATGAAAGATCAATTCTATTTCTATATTTTAATCTTAAACATAATTCTTTAATAAGCAATAATTGCTTATTAGTATCGTCTATAGGATTATATCTGTTATAAATATACCTAAAAAAATGAATAAGATCATTTGTCATTATAACTTTCTTATTAGTAGACAATAAGTTTGTTACTAATGACGACCCTGATCTCGAAGTACCTGTTCCAAAAATAAAACTTTCAGTATTCATTATTTCTTTATTGATCTAGCAGTTTTTAAATCATAAAAATCATCTATATCAATATTTTCCCTTTTAGATTTGAGAACTAACCCTTTTAATTTTTTAATATAAAAAGTTTTTTGTAGTTTTAAAATTTTTGGGTTTATAATATAAAATGAACCGTTTGGTTCAAAATAATCTTTATTTTGTTTTTTAATATTTGATAGTTCTAAATTTTTTTTATTTATTTTAAAAAAACTCATAGAAGAATTAATATTTTTTATGGAGATAATAGAGTAATTTTTATTTTTAGAAAATAAATGTAGCCCATTTCTAATAGACTCTATTTTTCTAAAAGGAGTGGTGGGTTGTAAAAGCAATACACAATTAACTTTTTCAAAATTTTTTTCGAACCAATTTAATGCATGAAGAACCACTTTTTCTGAAGATATTTTATCGGTAGATAGTTTTTTTGGACGTAACCATGGTGCGAGTATTTGATTTTTTTTAGCAATCTTTAAAATTTTTTTACTATCTGTTGAAACTATAATATTTTTTTTATGCGTTATTTTTATAGCTATATCTATAGTCCTCTGTATAAGACTTTTATTGTTTATTTTAAGAAGATTTTTGTTTTTTAATCTTTTTGAATTCTTCCTAGCAGGAATAATGATTAAAATTTTTAAATTTTTCAATTGCATATTATGTATGAACAATGATCGTGAAAGCCTATCTTTTCAATCTTAATTCTTTTATTTTTAAAAAAAGTGTCAATCGCTTTAGTTGCACCTACTTCAACAGCGTAATCGTCTATTAAAATAATTCCATTACTGGACATTATCTCAAAAAAATATTCTAAAGCCACAAAAGTAGGCTGATAAACATCCATATCTAAATGTAATAATGCAATTTTTGTATGTTTATTTTTTGATAGGTATTTTGGTATAGTTTTTTTTACATTTCCCTTAATAAGTTCAAAATTAGAAAATTTTTTCTCACTAAATATTTTACTCAATTCTTTATCATCAATTCCCATCCCTAACTCTTTATTCCATTGAGAGATAAATTTTTTATCATCAGTATTTTTTTGATTAGTAAATAATCCGAAATCATCAAACCCAATTATTTTCCGGGATGCATTGGTTTCCAGAAGATATCTAAACGAAGCAAACTGCATTAAAGAAACTCCTTTAAATACACCGCACTCAATAATATCCCCTGGGACACTTAATATTTTTTTATATATTTCGTAGTGTGCTAAAAATTTACCATATCTGCTTACATTGCTTTTTAAATGGAAAATATTTTCACTTTCCCATATTTTTTTGTTTGTAATTTTCTTTAAAGAGTAATTTCTATTTTTTTTTCTCATTGATCATTTTTCCTTTCTGTTTTTTTTATTGGATCATAATCCTGAAAACTTCCAATTTCTGACCAATTTTCATAAATAGGAAAAACTACAGTTTTTTTTCTTTTTTTCTTTATGGTCTTAAAAAAGTCAGGCATATCTAATTTTTTTTTCTTTAAAGATTTAATAGTCGCTGGGTTTAAAACATATACCCCAGCATTAATGATTGTAGATTTTTGAACCGGCTTTTCTTCAAAATCTACAATTTCAATTCCTTTTGTTTTCACCACACCATAAGGATTTTTCAAATCATAAAACTTAACAGCCATTGTTGCTTGAGATCTATTTTTCTGATGGTAATCAATTAAATCCCCGTAGTTAATGTCCGTTAAAATATCACCATTCACAATAACAAAAGGTTCTTTAGGTATTTTTTTCATTAGACTAAGAGCACCCGCAGTGCCCATTGGCTTACTTTCTTTGATATAATCTATTTCAACATTAAAGTTTTTTCCGTCCTTAAAATAATCTTTTATCATACTGCCAAGATAGTGAGTGGAAATTAAAATTTTAGAAAATCCTTGGTTAGATATGTTGTTTATTATGTGTTCAAGTATTGGAGACCCACCTACAGTTAACATTGGCTTTGGGCATTTTAAAGTAAATGGACGTAATCTTTTTCCAAAACCTCCAGCCATAATAACTACTAAATTTTTTCTTTTTTTTAAAAGCTTAAAGTCATTGAACAAATATAAACCTGTAACTTTAAACTTTTTATTAACTCGAGGCACCTGGAGAAGAGATTTTGATCTCATGAAATATTGAATTGTATTATTATTCATCGATGCAGTTACTACAAAAGGATTTTTTTTAATTAACGATGTAATTGAGTCTTCCAAACTTAATCCTCGTAATAGACCTCGTCTCACATCACCATCAGTTATAGTTCCAATCAAAGTCTTGTTTTTAGATACAACCAAACATATCTGTAGAGTTGACTTTGATAAACTTCTAACAGCCTCTTTAATTTTACTGTTAGGCTTTATCAAACATTTTGACCAAATATCCTTAGTAACTAAATTCATATTTTTAATCTTTATTTGTAAGTTTCATAAAATTTAATTTTATTCAATTTATCAATTATATTTATGACAGTATTCTTTTTATGATAGGGATTTTTAAAATTAATTCTTTTCTTATCTTTCAAACTATATATTTTATTAAGAGCATGAAGTACATTTTTAGCCTTAATATTGAAAATACTTTTTGACATGATTCTACCGTTTTGTCTCTCTCCAATATTGACAGTTGGAATTTTAGCAGATGGCGCCTCTATTATACCGCTTGAGGAATTTCCTATAATACAATCAAAATTTTTTAAAATTTGATAATAGTTTTCTTGTCCAACAAATTTTAATAACAATGAGTTTTTATTTTTTTTAACAAATTCATTAATTCTCAAAATTATATAATCACTGTCAACATCGTGATTAGGGTAAGAAAAAACTATAGAAGTATTTTTCATTTTTTTGAGACAAGCTAAAAGTTCACAAAAATCTTTTCTCCCTTTCTTAATATTAGTAGTCAAAGGATGATAACTGATAAGAATTTTTTTTGAATAAGCATCGAAATTTGATATTTTTTTTAAGAAATTTTTATTTTTTTTTATTTTTAATAAACTCTCAACACTTAAAGACCCAACATTAAACACGTTTTGAGGATTTTCCCCCATGTTAATCACTTTAGATTTATATTTTTCTGTAGAGACGAAATGTATGTAAGCTAATTTTGTAATTGCATTTCTTGCACCATCATCGTATGACCCGAGGGTTGTTTCCCCACCATGTATATGTGCTAATCTAATTCTTAAAATATTCGCAACTATTGCAACGCAAAGTATTTCGTACCTGTCACCAGTAACTAAAATTAAATCCGGATCTATTTTTTTTAAAGCATTAGAAAACTTTTCCAAATAATTACTCATATCTGTGATGATAGAGTATTTATCATTTTTATTTAGTTTTACTTTAATTTTGTGATCTATCTTGATTTTATCACTTTTAATGTTTTTATAAGTAGAACCATATTTCGGAATTAAATGAGAACCAGTAACTAAAACTTCTGTTTTAAACTTTCTAGATGATTTCAACTTTATTATGAGTTCTTTTAAAATACCGTATTCTGCTCTACTACTTGATATTACACAAATTTTTTTTTTTTTCATTTATATATTTTTTTTAACAATCGATCCCATCTGTAAGATTGTATTATTTTTAATTTTAATTGAATTTTTTAATATTGAACCACTCCCGATAAAAGAGTTATTACCTATTTCGACATTTCCATTAACTGTAGATGAAGTCGACACATGACAAAAATCTCCAACAACAACATCATGTTCAATGATTGCATTGGTATTAATTATACAGTTAATTCCAATTTTTGTATCAGAATTAATTTTAACTCCATGAGCTATGAGACAACCTTTGCCAATCTTACTGAATGGAGATATTATCGAATTTGGAGAAATAACTTTTGGAAATTTAAAACCTAAACTTGTCGCTTTTAAATATAATTTTTTTCTCAACTCATGGGTTTTAATTTGTCCAACAGCCAAAAAAGCAAATTTTACTTTACTTCGGATATTTTTAAGAATTTTATCACCTCCTAAAACTTTGTAATTAAAAATTTTTGAACCTTTTTTTTTCTTATTATCAACCAGCCCAATAATTTCATACTTTCCTTCGGCATTGATGATATCAATGCAAGATTTTGCATGGCCGCCAGCTCCGATTAAAATAATTTTTTTTTTCATTTAATAAATTTAGAACCACTAGGGATATTAATGACTTTCTCGTATATTTCTTCAGCATTTTTCAGATTCATCATAGGGTTTTTTTTAAAATGTTTTAATAGATGTAAAGGTTTCCAAATCGGTCTTGTAAAAATATTTTTATTATTAGTTAAAGCTAGTATTTTATTTTTTTTAGAGTAATACTTTTTCTCTAATATAAGTGCTTGAAGCCAATAGTTGCTCTTAGATTTTTTCGGCTCCTTAAGAATTTTAGCTTGTTTAAAATTTTTAAAATTTTTCTCATATCTTTTAAACAAACTTCTTTTTTTCTTTAAAAAATTTTTCAGTTTTTCTAATTGGCCTAATCCTAAAGCAGCATTTATTGCAGGCATTTTGTAATTATATCCAGGTTCACTATGAATATATTCCCATTTATGAAATTCTTTTGCACCATTAGATAATAAATTAGCATAATCGTACAATTTTTTATTATTTGTAAGTAAGGCTCCACCACCACCTGTAGTAATTGTTTTATTTCCATTAAAGCTTAAAATTCCTATGTCTGAAAAAGTTCCTAAGTGTCTTTTTTTATAATAACTTCCAATACATTCTGCAGCGTCTTCTATTACTGGAATTTTAAATTTTTTGGTAATTTTTAAAATATCATCTATTTTAGCTGGATGACCAAAAACATGAACGACTATTAAAGCAGTAATTCTTTTTTTTGTTTTTTTGTTAATTAAGAAATTATTTTCTTTTACCGTTGTTTTTTTTAAATAGGCTTCTAATTTAATCGGGTCTATCCCAAAATTTTCAGTCTCTGAGTCTACAAAATGAGGAGTTGCGCCAGCCATTTTGATGGCATTAGCTGTTCCAGCAAAAGTTATGCTAGGCACTAAAACCTCATCATTATTTTGAACACCTAGAATTTTCAGACATAAATGTAAGGCGGTAGTTCCATTAATCAAACTTAATACATATTTTGAATTTGTTAATTTTTTAATTTTCTTTTCAAATAATTTTACAAATTCACCCGCCGTTGAAACAAAAGTACTTTTTACACATTTATTTAAATATTTTATTTCTTTTTGATCAAAACTCGGTTCATGCAAGAAAGCTTTTTCATTTTTCTTTTTTAAATTTAAAGTTTTTCTTAATCTAAAAAGTACATCATTTTCTAAGTTATTAGGTCTCATCAATTTATCTTATAATTACCGTATTTATTTTTATTAGTGAAAGCGTCCTCAAATTTTTTTTTATTTATACATTCAATTATTTCATCAATACCATCGCTTACAGATACCATTTTGTGATCTATAAATTTATTAATTTTATTAAAATTAATTTTGTAATCTCTTTTATCTGGACCGTCTCCTGTATATTTTATAATGCATTTATTTTTTATTTTTTTGGAAATTAATTCTACAATTTGTCTTTTTGTAAAATTATTTTCGTTTGAACCTACATTAAAAACTTGATTTCTTACCGTATCATCGTCTAAGTTTAAAAGCTTAAACAAGACCGCAGCAAAATCATTCACATGGCAGTATGGTCTCCATGTATCTGGGTCATAAACTTCGAGTTGTTTATTTTTAATTAAATCATTTGTAAATTGGTTGATTGTTAAGTCAAACCTCATTCTAGGAGACAATCCAAAAGCAGTAGCAAACCTTAGAATAATAGGCGAAAAATCAAAATCTTTATTGTTATCTAAAATAAATTTTTCTATATCTACTTTTGTTTTGGCATAAATTGATAGGGGATTTAATGAGAAGCTTTCATCGACCAATTCATCATTATTTGTTAATCCGTAATTAGAACAGGTAGATATAAATATTACTTTATTTAAACTCTTATTTTTTAAAAAATTCAAACATGATTTTATGCCGTCGTAATTAATTTCAACTGACTCCTTAGGATATTTTTTTGATAAAGGATCGCCAACAATTCCTCCTAAAATTATGACGTCTGTTATATCTTTAATAGATTTTTGAAGATCTTCCAAGTTACGCAAGTCGCCTTTAAAAAAATTGAAATTTTCATTTTTATTCAGATCCATTATTGAAAATTCATTGCCAAATAATAAATTATCTAATATTCTTACACTTAAACCTAGTGATAAAAAATATTTTGCTACAACAGCACCAATATATCCACTTCCTCCAATAAGTAATATTTTTTTCATTTATTTTTGTCAATTTCAGATTTGAGACTCTCGTATTCTTTTGAAATCTTATTCAAATATTTTATTGTTAATTTTGTCTTTTCTGTGAAACCTTTTGGTGTGAGATAATAAACATAATTTAATTTTTTGGGATTTTTTTTAAAATTTGCAAATTTTATCAAGCCCTTTTTTTTTAAAGCATTTAAAATATAATTAAATTTGCCTAGACTAAATCCTAAGTTTTTCGCTAGCTCTCTTTGAGATTTTGACGGATTATTATCAATATTTCTTAATACTTTTAAAAAATCGTTGTTTTTCATTGTATAATATATGTATTGTTCAAAAAATGAACATAATGTATTACTATTTTCAAATCAATTAAATAATTTTAGAATTTGAAAAAAATTAGGGAGTAAAAATTATGAAATTCATCAGAACGCATGACCATATTTACTTGACTGAAAATAGATATAAAAAACCTAAGGAAATGTTCAAATTTATTGAAAAAAAGGCTTTTCAAAAAAAAGAGAGACACAAAAAAAAATTAATTTGTGATTTTGGGTGTGCGGCAGGTGAGTTTCTTTATTACCTTGAAAAAAAAAGACCTGGCAATGAATATTACGGCACCGATATAAGACATGACTTATTAAAAAAAGCTAAAAAATTTTTACCAACTGTAAAGTTTTTAAAAAAATCAGTTTTAAAAAAAAAATCTTTTCCGCAAAAAATTTTTCATAAAAGTTTTTTGTGCGGTGTTCATCCAATATTTGACGAATTTGAAAAATGTTTTTCTAATTTGATTTACTGGACTAAAAATACTGGTGAAATATTTATTTTTGATATGTTTAATCCATACCCAGTTGATGTTCTAATAAAATACCGTAATTCTACAGATTATAATAAAAGAAAAAATTATGAAAGTGGGTGGAATAATTTTTCGAGAAAATCAGTTTCAATATTTTTAAAAAAACAGCGTAGAGTAAAAAATTTTTCATTTCATAAATTTGAAATGCCTTTTGACCTTAAAAGACAAAAAGACCCTGTTAGAAGCTGGACGATAAAATCGAAAAATAAAAGACTTATGATAAATGGTTTGAATATAATTCAACCTCAAACATTATTAATAATAAGATTAAGGAAATAACTTATGGGTTTTGCAGTAATGTTTCATCATTTTCATGGCCGACTACACTCAAAGTCCCAAGGATCAATTTCTGCTAAACAATTTATTCTCATGCTCAATTTTTTAAAAAGAAAATATAATTTATTGAACGCTAATAAATTTTTTGAAAAAATTTTAAATAAATCAATTAAAAAAAATGATATTTGTTTAACTTTTGATGATTGTTTAAAGTGTCAATTTGATATTGCTCTACCTATATTAAAAAAAAAAAATATATCTGCTTTTTTTTTTATTTATAGCAGCGTTTTTGATAAAAAACCAAATTACTTAGAAATTTTTAGGGACTTTAGATATACAAAGTTTAAAAATATTGACGTTTTTTATAAAGAATTTTTTAAACTTCTGGAGCAAAAATTTAAAAATAAAAAAAAAAGCTTAGATGAAAAATTTAAAAAAAACTATTTAGCAAAATATAAGTTTTATAGCTTGAGCGACAGAAAATTTAGATTTTGCAGGGATAAGATTATTTCAAAAAAAAATTATGAAGAAATTATGATCGATATGATGATAAGTAAAAATTATGATTATAAAAAAAAAAGAAATAAATTGTTTATGACAATAAGAGATTTAAAATATTTAAAACAAAATAAACATTTAATAGGTCTTCACTCAAATTCACATCCAGTCGATATATATAGTTTGTCTTATAAAAAGCAGTATTTAGATTATATTAAGAATTTTAACTTTTTAAAAAAACATTTAAGTATCTCACCTAAATCCATGTCTCATCCTTTTGGAAGATATAATAAAAATTCTTTAAAAGTATTAAAAAAATTAGGAATTAAAATTGGTTTTTTATCTTCTCCGGTTAAGTCTATTAAATCTAACTTAGAGATAGGTAGAATCGATCACAACTCATTTATTAAAAAATGATATGAAAGTAACAATTTTCACAAGCAATAGTTTAAGACATAAAAACTTAATAAATTCTATATCTAGAATTTGTAACAACTGTTTCGCTATAATTGAATCAAAAACATTATTTCCAGGTAAAGTAGATGATTTCTTTAAGAAATCAAAATTACATTATAAATATTTTAATGAGGTAGAAAAGTCAGAAAAATTTTTTTTTAGAAATAATAATTTTATTAAAAAAAATGTAAAAACCATAGTCATTAAACAAGGTGATCTAAATCTACTTAAAAAAAATGATCTTAAAGAAGCTTTGAAATCTGATCTATACATAGTCTTTGGATCAAGTTATATCAAAGGATGGCTAATTAAATTTTTAATGAAAAAAAAAGCAATAAACATTCATATGGGATTATCTCCGTTTTATAGAGGTTCATCATGTAATTTCTGGGCTATGTACGATAAAAATCCCAACCATGTTGGTGCTACTATTCATTATTTGAGTGAAGGATTAGATAAAGGCAAAATTATTTCACATTGTTTACCAAATTATAAAGAAAAGAACTTTTTTCGTTACACAATGAGCTCAGTAAAATCAGCCCATGATTGTTTAAGATATTTAATTCATTCAAAGAAATTATTTAAGTTAAAATTCAATAAGCAGAATAAAATTTACCAAATTAGATATTCTAAGAAAAACGAATTTAATGAGAAAATATTAAAAAAATTTTTTAAAATCAGTAAAACTATTACAAAAAAAGAAAAAATAGGAGTGGACAACCATTTGAAAGATCAACTCGTAAATCCTTTTTACTACAACAAAAAAGAGGTTTAATAATTGTTTTTAAACTATATTAATAGTTGTATAATTTAAAAATTTTGATACTGTTCAAATATTGAACAAAATGCTTAATAACAAAACAATTTTAATAACTGGTGGTACAGGTTCTTTCGGAAAAGAATTTATCAAACAAACACTAAAAAAATTTAAACCTAAAAAATTAATTATCTTCAGTAGAGATGAGCTTAAGCAATATGAATTAAAAAAAAAGTTTACCGATAATCAACTAAAAATTTTAAGGTTTTTTATCGGAGATGTAAGGGATAAAGAAAGAGTGAGCCAGGCTCTTAACAAAGTCGATGTAGTGATTCATGCTGCCGCTTTAAAACAGGTTGATACCGCTGAATACAATCCAATCGAAACAATTAAAACTAATATAGGTGGGGCAGAAAATATAATAATAGGAAGTTTAAAAAATAAAGTAAAAAAAGTCTTAGCTTTAAGTACAGATAAAGCTAGTTCACCAATAAATTTATACGGCGCTACAAAACTTGCTTCAGATAAGCTGTTTATCAATGCAAATAATATAGCAGGAGATGCGAGAACATCTTTTTCTGTTTTAAGATATGGAAATGTAATGTCAAGCAGAGGGTCGGTAATACCTTATTTTCAAAAATTAAGCAGTGAAAAAAAAGTTTTCCCAATTACTGATAAGTTGATGACAAGATTTTCTTTAACATTAGAGGAGAGTGTAAAATTTTCTCTTTCTGCTCTTAACAAAATGATTGGAGGAGAAATATTTGTTCCCAAGGTTAGTTCTTACAAAATTTTAGATTTAGTAAAAGCAATAAATTCTTCAGCGAAGATTAAAGTTATTGGTCGAAGACCAGGCGAAAAATTGCATGAAGAATTAATTTCAAATGTTGATGCTCTTTACACTATTGATTTAAATGAATTTTATATAATCTCTCCTTATCAAAATATGACAAGATGGAAAAAAGAGGATTTTATGAAATTAAACAAATTAAAAAAACTTAAGTTTTGTAAAAAAGATTTTAGTTACACAAGTAACAACAATAAAAGTTTTTTAAGTATTGATAATTTAAAAAAAATTTTAATTAACTTGTAAAAGATATTTTCATGATAAATTACGGAAAACATTTTATTGATAAATATGACATACAGAATGTCACCGATACTCTTCACAGTACATGGTTAACTCAAGGCCCAAAAGTAAGCATATTTGAAAACAAATTAAAAAAATATTTAAATTCTAAGTTTTCGCTAGTTGTAAATAGTGGAACAGCCGCGCTACATCTAGCTTGCATTTCAATTGGTCTAAAAAAGAATGACATTGTTTTAGCTACACCTATAACATTTCTCTCTTCTGTAAACTCCGCTCTTTATCTTAACGCTAAACCGGTTTTTATAGATATAAATTCAAAAAATTATTGTCTAGATCTAGAAAAATTAGAAAAAAAACTTAAAGAATTAAAAAAAAAAAATAAGAGGGTGCGAGCACTCATTGTAACTGATTATGCAGGACACATGTGCGACTGGAAAAGGATTAAGAAGTTGTCAAAAAAATTTAATTTTTATACAATTAACGACAATTGTCACAGCCTAGGATCTAAGTATTATAAAGATAGGGGATACGCAGTTAAATTTGCAGATATAGCTACTCACAGTTTCCATCCAGTTAAAGTTATCACAACTGGAGAGGGCGGCTGCTTATCCACTAATAATTCTGAAATTTATAAAAAGGCGCTAGAATTAAGATCTCATGGTGTAATTAGGACAGATAATTTAAAGAAAAGATACGGAAATTGGTACTACAGCATGAATAGTCTTGGCTATAATTATAGAATGCCAGATATAAACGCTTCGCTAGGTATTTCCCAGTTAAAAAAAATCAACAAATTTATAAAAAAAAGAAAATTGATAGCAAAAGAATATTTCAACGGGTTTAAAAGAAATAAAAATATAATTTTACCATTCATAGAAAAATTTTGCGACCATTCATTTCATTTATTTCCTATTCAAATCAAATTTGAAAATTTAAGAATATCAAAAAAATTTTTTTTTAATATAATGTTAAAAAATGGTATTAATTTACAAGTACATTATATTCCGATACATTTACAGAAATACTATAAGGAAAAATTTAATTTTCCAAAGAACTCATTACCGGAGGCAGAAAAATTTTACTTGAATGCCGTATCGCTACCAATTTACTACTCTTTGGATAAAAGAATGGTCAATAAAATTATTAAAAGTATAAACCTACTTACAAAATAATATGAAAAAAAAAATAGTATATTTTGTCCATTGTGTTGATACTGAAGGTCCATTGTATGAAAGTTTAACTGCAAAGTTTCAAAGAGTAAAAGATATATTTAATATCAGTGTTAAACCTTCAAGAGAGAACTTAAAAAAACTTAAAGAAGCCAAAATTCCTTTAAAAGGAAAAGAAAAAAAAATTGCCTCAGTATTATCTAGCCATCTAACAAACTACAATTCAGATTGGAGTAAAATAAACAATATGATTTCAAGAATTTTTAGTAGAAAATTCAGAAATTCACATAAAGACTCATTTGGTAAATCCTGGGTTTTCAACTGGCATTGTCTTGATCATGTTGGATATAAAACCAACCCTCGAAGAAGAGCTCTTGGATACCACAAGATATCTGATTATTATACTAAAGTTCTAAAAAAATATAAAAGTTACGAAGATAAGATTCACTGGCACTTTCATCCTATGTCCACTTATAACGAGGCGCACAGATGTGCAACTTCGTACGCTAATTCACCTGAATTATATAAAATTCTTTGTAGAAAAATAATTGAGAGAAATTTTTTTCCATCAGTCTTCAGAGCTGGGTTTCAGGCTGAAAGACCAGATAGTAATTTGTTTTTAGAGCAATGGATACCTTTTGATATTACTAATATGTCAACAAGAGATAATAAAGATCTTGATCTGTCTTTAGATTTTAAACTAGGGAGATCTGGCGACTGGAGAAGAGCTCCAAAGGATTGGAATATTTATCATCCAAGTCATGATGATTATCAAAAACCTGGTAATTGTAGGAGATGGATAGGAAGGGCTTTAAACGTATTGAACCGAATTGCAAGTATCAATCAGAAAGAAGTTGATAACGCATTTATACAAGCTCAAAAAAAAGGTTACGCTTTAGTAGGTTTTGCAAGCCATGATTTTAGAGATTTGGAACATGAAGTAAAATATTTGGATAATTTAATAAAAAACTCACATAAAAAGTTTAAAAACGTGGAGTACAAATTTTGTGAAGCTAAATATGCTTTTGCCAAGGTTGTAAAATTAAAGGAAAAAACGAACGTTAAACCTCTAAAGTTTCAAATTAATTATTATAAGCAAACTAAAGAGGATTTTGCGAAATTAACTGTTAAAGTTACACAAGGAAATGTTTTCGGACCGCAGCCTTTCTTAGCTATAAAGACTAAAAAAGGCAGATTTATCAATGATAACTTCGATTTCTCTTCAAACAAAAAAACTTGGCATTATGCATTTCACAGTGACACTATCCCGATTAAAGATGTTTCAGTAATAGGGATAGCTGCAAATGATAAATTAGGAAATACTTGTATTAAGAAAATAAAATTTAATAAATCTAATTTCAAATTAATCTAAAATGCAATCTTTCTCAGATTTTTATATAATCATAAAAAATTTAAGATTTGAAAAAACTTTTTACTTTTTTTTTTT
>MDSV01245182.1_pt1 | contig 30259 bp, 27 predicted proteins | sample 810851 | NCBI WGS metagenome assembly MDSV01 (sample SAMN05326640, study PRJNA326480) | marine metagenome | isolation source: seawater | place: Atlantic Ocean: North East | collected 2012 | reverse complement strand
GTTTTATCTATCATCTGTTGTCTTTTATAAATTCTCTTAAATTTTTTGCTGGATATCCCATGACTTTCTTATTATCAGATATATCATTTATAACACCACTACCACCTCCAATTTGGACATTGTTACCAACTTTTAAGTGACCTGAAACACCGGCTTGCCCACCAATCATAACATTATTACCTAAAGTAGAGCTTCCAGCAAAACCGACTTGACCAGCAATAATACAGTTATCTCCAATTTTATTATTATGTGCAATATGGACTTGATTATCTAAATATGTATTTTTGCCAATTATAGTATTTGATAATGAGCCTCTATCAATTGTAGATCCACATCCAATTTCACAATTTTCATTTATTATAACAATTCCAATATGTGGGTATCTTATATTTTTTTCTTGATTAGGGAAAAATCCAAAACCTTTTTTTCCTATTACGCATCCATCCAAAATATTTACATTATCCTTGATAATTGTATTTCTTACAATAACATTTGAACCAATAGAACAATTGGAACCAATTACTACATTTTTTTCAATAATCGTATTATGACCAACTAAACAATTTTTTCCTATTTTAACATTTTTGCCTATTAAAACATTTTTTCCAAATTTAACTTTTTTTTTGAAAGATGTTTTGGAAATGTCTTTTGCAGAGTCATCAAAATCATCAACAATAGATTTTGGATAGAATTCTTTTGTAATTTTTGCCATTGTTAATAGTACATTCTTAACAATAATTTTTTTACATGTGTCTGGTAAAAACTGAGAAAGATTATCTAATGTAACACAGTAAGAAGCTTTAGTTTTTGATGCTAATTCAGAATATTTTTTTGAATGAAAAAAAGTTAAATCTTTATTTGTTGCTAAAAGTAAATCAGCAACATTATAAATTTTACTATTTTTTAAGTTTTCTGTATTTTTGATACCAGTATTTTTAAGTAATTTCTGTATATCAAATGGTCCTACATTTTTAAAAAATGGATTGATCATAGTTTAGTTATTATCAAAACTATTGTTTATTACTTATCAAGAATTGTTACTAATTATTTTCTATCAACTATAGTAGCTGACCATTGGGCATCTGCCATTTTATTACCTTCAACATATGCTTCTCCTTTGTATTTCCATACTTTTCCATGTGATCTTATTGCTTCTATATTGAGTTCTAATTTACAATTGGGAATTACAGGTTTTCTAAATCTGGCTTTTTCTATATTCATTAAAAAAACTAATTTATTTTCATAAGTAGATTTATCTATCCCATGGGCAGTTAAAGCAGCAGCAGCTTGACCAAAAGCTTCAACTATTAAAACACCTGGCATAACTGGTTCTCCAGGAAAGTGTCCTTGTACAAAAAAACTATCTTTTTTAACATTAACTATTGCAGTGGCAGAAAATAATTTCTTAATATTAATTAATTCATCGATCAAAAGCATAGGTTCTCTATGAGGTAATAAATTCGTAATTTGATCTTTATTAAGTGAGTCAGTCATAGATTTTAATTTAAATCAATCGATTTAATTTTTGTATTAAGTAATTCTATAATTTTATCTGTTATATCTAATTCAGTTTTTCCAATAACAATACTTTTTTTATCAACAATTAAAGAAATTGATTCTGAGTCAGAATATTCTGTTAGAATAGGTTGTAATTGTTTTAATATATTATTTGTTACATCTATTCTTTTTTTTGACAGGGAATCTATTTTCTTTTTTCTTTCAACTCTATAATCATTTGATTTTTTTCTTAATTCATTAAGTTTTTTTTCTAATTCAGCTTTTTCAAGAATATTTTTTTTGGAGATTATATCTTGTTCCTGTTTTTTTAGTTGAATTTCTATTTTTTTAAAATTATCAATATTTTCTTTATGCATTTTTGTTAATTTTTTATTAACCGAGATACCAACTTTGGATTGATTTAAAACCCTTTGCATATCCAAATAGGCAATTTTATTTTCTGCCGATACAGAATTAAAGCTAAAGATTAAAATAATAATTATAAAATAATTAAAAAAAAATTTCATTAAAATGTTGTTCCTAAATTAAATCTAAATGTTTCTGTAACATCTGAAGATGCTTTCGTTATTGGTTGTGTAAGTGAAAAATTTAAAGGACCGATAGGTGTAAACCAATCTATACCAATTCCAGTTGATGATCTTATTTTGCTACCATCATCTAATGCTTCGTTATAATCAACTCCCCATATATTGGCAACATCAATGAAAAATAAAAAATCAGCATTTTGAAATTCTGGCATAATATTTGGTAAAGTTGTAGAAAAGTTTACTGCTGTAATATAATTTCCTCCTACAAAATCTTCCCCATCTTTAGGCCCAACTTTTCCGGCTTCGAAACCTCTTAATCTTTTTGATGGAATAAATAATCTTTTAGAAATACGAACATCTTCATCGTTTATTGAGTTTATTGTTTTTCCATAAAATGAAAGTTGAGTTATCATATCTGGTTTAATTTCGTTATAAGTAGAATATTGATAAGCATTTATTATAGAGTAGCTATTTGCGATTAAAGGAATGGACTGATTAAATAAACTTCTATATCCGTCAGTTGTTTGAAAACGCTGATCTCTTTTATCATAATTTAAACCATAATTAAAAGTGACATCATAATAATCTCCTTCCTGTTTCTTTAATGCACTGGAAGCAGAACTAGTAGTGGTTAGTGTTTCATAAGCAGTTGAAATTTCAGGAGAAAAATATAGATCCTGGTATTGTTCAAAATTAGTGCCAAATGAGAAACCAGTTGACGTATTTTTATAACCAGAAGAGCCCATATTATCAGTACTTCTACTTCTTAAAGATGTAGTTAAAGATTTATCACTATTTTTATAATTAGGATTTGTGTGCGTAAAACTTCCACGAATTGAATTACTGCTAAGTGAAAGATTCGTATTTAATCTTATACCTTGTCCTAAAAAATTATTTTCTTTTACAGCAAATGATATTGATTCACCTGAGGTTCCAATTCCAGCTCCAGCAGATATTTCACCAGTAGCTTTTTCTTCAACATTATAATTGATAATTTTTTGATTAGGTTCCAATCCATCAATAACTTCAGCTTCAACTGAGGCAAAAATTCCTAAAAATTTAATTTGATTTATTGATTTATTATGTAAGATTTCATTAAAAGCATCTCCTTCATCAACTAATAATTGATTTCTCAAAACTGATTCTTCGGTAATATTGTTTCCTAAAATATTAATTTTTTCTACATAATATTTTTCAGTTTCCTCAATTATAATCTTAAAATTAATTAAATTATTAGAAACAATAGTTTCTTCAACACTAGCATTAATAAATTCAAACTGTTTAAATTCAGCAATATTATCTATTTCATCTAAAATATTTTCAATTTTATTATAAGAATAAACTTCACCTTTTAGATTTGTTAAGAGTTTTGAAACTTTGTCAAAATTATTTGCATTATAGTCAAGTGGTAGCTCTAAGGACAGTTCATTAAATTTATATTGTAATCCTGAATTAATTAAATAAGTCAATTCAAATTGAGTATTATCTATAAATTTTGCAGAAGAATTTTCAACTTTGACTTTATAATAACCTTTATTAATATAGAAATTTTTTAATAGTGTCTTATCAAAATCAATACGATTTTGATCTAAATATTTTCTTTGTGAGATAAATTTCCAAAATTTACTTTCTTCAGATAGAATAACATTTCTTAATTTTCGATCTTTAAACTTCTTATCTCCAATAAATTTTATTTTTTTTATAAGAGCTTTCTCTCCAAGATTAATATTATAAATTAAATCAATAGTATTATTATCATTAAATTTTTTTGATAAATCTATTTCAGCAAAATAATAACCTTTGGATCTTAGAATATTTGTAATTTTATTTAAATCTTCTGAAACTACACTTTCAATATATGGAGATCTATCTTTTATTTTTATTACTTCTAATAAAGCTTTTTTAATACTTTTTTTTTTAATTCCATTAAATTTTAGAGTTTGAATAATTGGATTTTCTTCAACATTTACAAATAAAATTCCATTTGAGAAATCTATTGAAACATCTTTAAAAAAATTTGTTTCATATAATTTTTTTAGTATATTATTTAAATCTTCAGCATTTAATTCATCATCAATGTTTATATTACCAAACATAATAATTGCTTCTTCTGATATTCTTAAATTACCTTTAATATCTACATTTTTTAATTTTTCTGAATAGCCTGGTGAAAAAATAAAAAGAATAAAGATTAAATTTAATAATAATTTATATAGCTTTGTTCTCATATATACATCGACCTTACTTTCAATTTAACAAAATTATTAAGTTTTGCAATTTCTTTAAAATTGCTCGGTTTAACATTTTTATATTTGTTAAATACCTTTAGTTTAGAAAGTTTGATTATATTTTTAGAAATATCAACAAACTGAATCTTTTGTTCTAAAAATAGATTTACTAATTCATCATTTATACTAACCAATACAGTTTCAAATAATGATGATTTATTATTTATATCTTTTAGTAGATTTATGACTGGATATCGTTTTTTATTAATTTTTTTTAGATCCAAATTGTTAAGAGATAAAAAATTTATATCTTTGGTTTTAATTTTTTTATTATCAGTTTGATCATATATTGTATTAAAAATTGGTATTTTCATATTAGTATCATGTATTAGTATCTTAATTAAACCATTGTTAAATTTAATTATAGAATGAACATATGATTTAGGATGTGTGAATATTTCTATCTTTTTTAAATCAATATCAAAAATTCTTTGTGCTTCAATAACCTCAAAAACTTTATTCATCATAGTGGCAGAATCTATGGAAATTTTTCTTCCCATTTTCCAACTTGGATGATTTAAAGCAGCATTTAAGTTTATGTTTTTAAAATTGTTAAGTGGTCTTTTTAAAAATGGTCCTCCTGATGCAGTAATAATTAGTTTTTCGATATTATTATCTCTAAATTCATTTATGAGTGACCATATAGAAAAATGTTCAGAGTCCACCGGAATAAAATCAGTTTTATTTTTTTTTAGACTCTTTTTAATTAAATCCCATGCACAAATTAATGACTCTTTATTTGCTATTGCTATTTTTTTACTATATTTAATTGCATCCAATGTGGGCTTTAAACCATCCAAGCCAATTATTGCAGACATAGTATAATCTATCTTATATTTATTTCTTTTATTAAAACTTTCATAATCATTAAATACATTAATTTTTTTCTTAGATAAGATCTTTTTAGCTATTGAGTATGAATTTGGGTCTGTAATTATTAAATTTTTAACATTAAATACTTTTGATTGATTTATTAAAGTTTTTATATTTTTTTGAGCAGATAATAAAATAAAATTAAATTTTTTCTTATCTTTTTTAAGTATGTTTAAAGTAGCTTTACCAATGGAACCTGTTGAACCAAGTATGACAATTTTTTTTTTCATTTAATAAATTATAAAAATTTCCAAATCACCATTCCTAAAGGTATGGCAAAAATAATTCCGTCTATTCTATCTAATATACCTCCATGACCAGGTAATAAATCACCTGTATCTTTCACTTTTGCAACTCGTTTTAAATATGAAAAAAACAAGTCTCCTAATTGACAAGTTAAAGATACAATTATTGTAATTATTATTAAATGGTAAGGATTAAAAGAATTTAAATAGAAATAGTAAAAATAAGGTACCATCATCAATGACAGAAAGAATGATCCAAGTGTGCCTGCTATAGTTTTATTAGGACTAATTTTAGTAAGTTTTTTTCCTTTAAAGATCCTGCCAAACAATAAACCGCCAATATCTGAACTAATACAAATAGATAATAGATAGATCATATTTAGTTTAAAATCTATTGTGCTTATGCCATTAAATACTAAATATGAAAAAAAAACTAAGTAAATTAAACCTAAAGCTTTGAATAAAAATCTTATAATAATTGAATTAAAAGATTTTTTTTTAAATATTCTGACAATTAAACCATAAAATTCTATCCAAGAAATTATGGAAACAATTATTAAAGATGAAATTAATATATAAGAATACTCGAATATGAGAAATAGTAATATAATTAAGAAAAATGAAGTTAAGATTCTATTTTTAAGTTCCTTTGTCATTATATTGATCCAAAATTTCTCTTAATTTTTAGAAATTTATTTAAAATTAAAGTATAATTATTTTTAGTAAAATCTGGCCAAAGTTTATTGACAAAAAAAATCTCAGCATAAGCAATTTGCCATAATAAAAAATTACTTAATCTTTTGGTATCACCAGTTCTTATCAATATGTCTGGATTTGGACAATCTGAAGTATAAAGATTTTTATCAATATTTTTTTTATTGATTAATAATTTTTTTTTATGAATTTTTTTAAAAGCATTAATTAGTTCATCTTTTGAGCCATAATTTAAAGCAAGGTTAATTTGTAATTTTTTATTCATTCTTGTCATATTTTCTGATTTATCTAATATTTTAATGAGTTTTTTTGGAAAAACTTTCTTATTTCCGATAATCTTTAATTTAATATTATTTTTTTTTAAATTATCAATTTTATTAATTAAGAATTCTTCTAATAAATTAAATAAAAAAATTATTTCTTTTTTGGGTCTTTTCCAATTTTCAGTTGAAAATGCAAAAAGTGTTAAATATTTAATCTTTTTTTTAATTGTCACTTCTAATATTTTTTCTACAGTTGATAAACCTGCTCTATGTCCAAAATTTCTTGATTTTCTTTTTTTTAGTCCCCAGCGACCATTGCCGTCCATTATAATGGCCACATGTTTTATTGGGCTCATATTGTCATTATTTCTTTTTCTTTGCTAATTACTTTTTCATCTACTTTTTTAATATGTGTATCAGTAAAATTTTGTATGATTTTTTCAAATTTTTTTTCATCATCTTCACTTAATTCTTTTTTTTTTAATAAAGCTTTAAGATCATCGTTGGCTTCTCTCCGTATATTTCTTATTGATATTTTGCATTTTTCTCCCATTGATTTAATAATCTTTTTCATCTCTGATCTTCTTTCTTCACTTAAATCTGGAACAGGTAGCCTAATTAATTGACCATCAATTTGTGGGTTGAGACCTAATTCTGATTTTCTAATTGTAGAATCTATTGCACTTACATTGTTAAGATCCCATACTTGAATATTAATAGTTCTAGGGTCAGGAGTTGTAACACTTCCTAATTGATTAATTGGCATTTGTTGACCGTAGACTTCAACTTTAATCAAATCTAACATGCTGGAACTGGCCCTACCAGTTCTTAAAGATGAAAGTTCTTTTACAAAAACCTCAAGGGTCTTGCCCATTTTTTCACTATAATTTTCTTCTTTAAACATTTATTCACCGATTTTTAACCTGTAAAAATCTTTAATTTTTAGATCACTAATACTAAGCTCTTTTATTATATCTTGCACTTTTTTTTTTGGCTCCATTACCCAAGGTTGAGTAAGTAAGCTATTTTCTTCTTTAAATTTATTCATTTTTCCTAAACTTATCTTTTTTGCAATTTCGTCTGGTTTGCCCGAGTTTTTTAATTCTTCAGTAATTAAACTTTGTTCTTTATCAAGGATTTCTTTATCTATTTTATTACTATCTAAGGCTATGGGATTAGAAGCTGCAACATGCATGGCTAATTGTTTTCCAAAAGACTGAATATTTTTAGAATTTTCTTTTGTTTCTAAAGCAACTATAACTGCAAGTTTTGACAAATTATCTTTAACCACTGTATGTAAATAATTAAAGTTTTTTGCACCGTCATTTTTTAAAGTTTTAACTCGACCTATTGTTATTTTTTCACCCATTTTTGCAATTAGAGAAACTAAACTTTCTTCCACGGATTTATCATTTTTCATTTTACATTTATTTAATTTTATTAATTCAGAATTACTTTCATTATTTAATTCGCTTAATTCCTTTGCAAAATTAATAAAGTCTTCATTTTTTGCTACAAAATCTGTTTCACAATTAAGTTCTATTACTGAAGTTTTATTTTCATCACCACTTACTGCGACTACTCCTTCTTTTGCAACACGAGACATTTTTTTTGACGCTTTTGAAATTCCTTTAACGCGAAGTATTTCAATGGCTTTTTCAATATCTCCTGCAGCTTCATTTATAGCTGCATTACAATCTTTAAAACCAGCGCCTGATAATTTTCTTAGTTGTTTTATTTTTTCTATTTCGCTCATTTTAATTTGTTTTTTTCTTTTCTTTTTTAGCAAATTTCTTATCCAATTTTTCTCTATCAATTTCTTGTAAAGTTTTAGGTTTTTCTGATTTATTTTTTTCTTCTAAATTTATCTTTTCCTCAATCACTTTTGGTGCATCCTTCTTCGCATTTTCAATAGTTTCTTTTATTAACGAACAATATAAATCAATAGATCTTCTAGCATCATCATTTCCTGGTATTGGATATTCAATTCCTTCTGGATCTGAATTTGTGTCTAAAATTGCTATAATTGGAATATTTAATTTAATAGACTCTTTAATTGCTAAAGATTCATAATTTGTATCAATTATAAAGACTAATTCAGGTATTTTTTTCATTTCTACAATACCTCCTAGTGATCTTTGTAATTTGTCTCTTTGTACACTCATCTTTAAAAGTTCTTTTTTAGTAAATCCCCTATTTTCTGAAACTAAATCTAATTCAATCTTTTTTAATTTTTTTATTGATCCAGAAATAGTTCCCCAATTTGTTAACATGCCACCAAGCCATCTATAATTAACAAAATACTGGTCAGTTTCTTTGGCGACTTGAGCTATTGCTTCAGAAGCTTGTTTTTTTGTTGAAACAAATAAAATTTTGCCATTGTTTATAATTGTGCTGTATACTTTTTGTAAAGCAACATTTGTAAGTTCTAAAGTTTGAGTTAAATCAATGATGTGAATTGAGTCTCTTTTGCCAAAAATGTATTTTTTCATTTTTGGATTCCATCTAAGCGTTTTATGACCTAAGTGAACGCCTGCTTCTAATAGTTGTTGTATTGTTACGTTTGGTATTTTCATATTTATTCCCGGTTATGCCACCACAGTAACTGCCACAAAAGGACCGGAGGTTTAAAACCACATACTGTGTGCGTGTTAATTTATGGATTATTTACAAATTATTTTTAGAAGAAACAAGTAAATTTTAGTTAATAATTGCAGAAATATGGTGATTTTTTAAGATATTTATTGATTTTTTATCAATAGACCTTTTATTCTTTAATTTAAAAAGTAATTTAGAATTATTATCATTAATTTTTATTTTCACTTCAGTAGGACCTTCTTTTTTTATTAAATTTGAAATTATCTCAATCTGACTAAGATTTGTTACATTAAATTGAATTTCATCAATAGGTTTATTGTATAAATCCTTTAATGAAGCTATTTTTTTTACATTAATTTTTTTAAAACGATTTTCTTGTTCATTAATATTTTTAAACAAAGAAATAATTAAAGAATTTCCTTCTATTAAAATTTTTCTATTTAATTCTAATATATCTGAAAAAATAAAAAGTTCAAAAACACTTTTTAAGTCAGTAAGTTTTAATATTGCATAAGAATTACCTTTTGATGTTTTTCTTTCTTGAATCTTTAAAAGAGTAGCTGCTATATTTGATTCTTTTATTTGTTCATTCGAGTTAAATTCAATATAATCAATAATCTCATTATTTTCAAAAATTTCTTTGAATTGATTAAGTGGATGATCTGAAATAAAAAAACCTAATGCTTCAAATTCTTTTGAAAGTCTTTCATCAAAATTCCAATCTTTAGATGAGTTAATAAAATCATCATCTTTTATCTCTTCTTTTTCAAATAAATCAATTTGATTTGCAACTTTATTTTCAAAAATATTTTTAGATTTTAGGATAAAATTGGGTATTGAATTATATAGAGATTGTCTATTATTGTTTAAATTATCAAAAGCACCAGCTTTTACTAAGCCCTCCAACTGAAGTTTATTAATGTCTTTTGGATTTACTCTGTTTATAAAATCATTAATTGAATTAAATTTACCATTTTTAATTCTTTCATCTACAATATTTGAAATTGCCTCATATCCAACACTTTTTATAGCACCTAATGCATAAAAAAAATTATTATCTTCTGATTTAAAATCGGCAAAACATTTGTTTATATCTGGTCTATTAATCTTAATATTCAATCTTTTAAGCTCTTCATAAAATTCACTTAATTTATTTTGATTAGAGATATCCATAGTCATTGATGCAGAAAAAAATTCATTTGGATAATATTTTTTTAAAAAAGCAGTTTGATAAGATATTATTGCATATGCTGCAGCATGGCTTTTATTAAAACCATATTCAGCAAATGGTTCTATCTTTAAAAAAATACTTGCTGCTACTTCTTTACTAATTTTGTTTTTAATTGCTCCATCAATAAATCTTTGTTTTTGTTTTTCTAATTCAGCTCTTTTTTTTTTACCCATTGCTCTTCTTAAAATATCAGCTTCACCAGCTGTAAATCCTGATAATTTTTGTGCAATTTGCATAACTTGTTCCTGATAGATTATTACTCCATATGTTGGTTTTAAAATTTCTTCTAATAATGGATGTAAATAATCAGGTTTTTGTCTTCCATGTTTGCAATCGTTATAAATTGATATATTACTCATAGGTCCTGGTCTATAAAGCGCAACTAACGCAATAATATCTTCAATATGATTAGGCTTCATTTGAATCAATGCTTCGCGCATTCCAGCACTTTCTATTTGAAATAAACCAACCGTGTTACCACTTGAAAGTAATTCAAAGACTAATTGATCATCAAATTTTATATTTTCTATTTTAAAATTTTTATTTTTTTCATTAATTAATTTTTCTGTTTTATTTATTACTGTTAATGTCTTTAAACCTAAAAAATCAAATTTTATTAATCCTGCATTTTCTGCTGAATACATATCAAATTGTGTTGAGGGTAATAAAAGATTAGATGAATTATCTTTATACAGTGGTACCGTCTCAGTTAGTTTTTTATCTGCTATAACTACACCAGCTGCATGAGTAGCTACATTTCTATTTAATCCTTCTAACTTTAATGAAAGATCTGTTAATTTTTTAACTCTAGGATCCTCATCTATTAATTTTTTTAATCTAGGTTCAGTATTAATACATTCAGTCAAGCTCTGGGGTCTTGATGGATCAAAAGGAATCATTTTTGAGATATTGTCAACAAAGCCATAAGGTAAACCAAGAACTCTTCCTACATCTCTAATAACCATCCTGGCTTTTAATTTACCAAATGTAATAATATGAGCTACACTTTCTTTATATTTCGAATTTAAATATTCAAATACTAAATCTCTTTTTTCTTCACAAAAATCTATATCAAAATCTGGCATAGAAATACGATCAGGATTTAAAAATCTTTCAAAAATCAAATTAAATTTAATAGGATCTAAATCAGTTATAGATAAACACCATGCCACTAGTGATCCAGCTCCAGATCCTCTGCCTGGACCGACAGGTATATCGTTTTGTTTTGCCCATTTTATATAATCTGCCACAATTAAAAAATAACTCGCATATTTCATGTTAATAATAATCTTTAACTCATGATCTAATCTATCTTTGTACAAAATATATTCTTCATTGGTTAATAAATTATTATCATTTAATTCTAAAATTTTTTTAAGTTTAATTTTTAAACCCGCTTCCGAATCTTTAATTAATAACTCTTCAGCATTACCTCCTTTTTCTGAACTTATATCAGGAAGCATAGGCTTAGAAAATTTTGGTCTAAAATTACACCTATAAGGTAAATTAAAATTATTTTCTAATGCTTCCGGTAAATCAGAAAACAAATCAATCATATCTTTATGAGATTTTAGATAATGATTATCACTATATTTAATACGATTTTTTTCATTAATGTATGTTTTAGTTCCTATGCAAGTTAAAGCATCATGAGCTTCATACATATTTTTTTCTAAATAAAAGACTTCATTTGTAGCTATAATAGGTATTTTAATTTCAGATGAATTTTTTAAATTAAATTTTTCAAAAATTAACTCATTTTCATCATTATGTCTTTGAATTTCTAGGTAAAATCTGTCGTCAAATGATGACAATAAATTTTTGTAAATATTTTTTATCTCATCAAATTTATTTTTTAAAAATAATTTTCCAAATAATCCATTAATTGTACCTGACAGTAATATTATCCCATCTGATTTAATATATAATTCTTCAATATTTATATTTGGGTCTAAGTCATCTCTGCTATCTAAATAAGATTTAGAAGATAATTCAATAATTCTTTTATACCCATTTTCATTAGCTGCTATTAAAGGCAAAAGTCCAACAGTTTCTCCAAATTTAAAATTAATCTGAGTTCCAATAATTGGTTTTGTTCCAACTTTAGAGATATTTTCTGCAAATTCTAAAGCACCACATAAATTTGAAGTATCAGATATACCTATACTTTGTAGCTTATTTTCCTTACAAAAATCTTTTAAATTTTCTATTTTAAGAGCACCTTCACATATAGAATATTGAGTGTGTATTTTAAAATGATTAAATTTTTGATTTTTTAGATCTTGCATTGATAGATCTTATATTACCATTAATCATTTCCAATTTACAATCAGCCATATTGGCAAATACTCTATTATGAGTTGCATATATAATTACTCGTTCAGCATTTTTAAGTTTATATAAAATTTTAAAAACTTGTTTTGCTGATTTTTGATCAAGACTACCAGTCGGTTCATCTGCTAATATAATTTTTGGTTTGTTAATTAAAGCTCTTGCAATAGCAATTCTTTGCATTTCACCACCTGATAACTCTGAAGGATAATGATACATACGATTTGATAAGCCCATTTTACTTAGAATTCTTTTTGCTTTTAAAACTGCATCTTGTTTATCATTATTTAAAGCTAAACAAGCTAAATAAACATTTTCTAATGCTGTAAAATCTGAGAGTAAATTTTTTTCCTGATAAATAATTCCAATGTTCTTTGATCTGATATAGTCATTAACGTCAGAGTTCAAAAAATCTATTTCATTATTTTGTAATTTTATTTTCCCCTGCGTGGGTTTATCAATTAAAGATAGAATATTTAATAAAGTAGATTTTCCAGATCCAGAGGGACCCATCAAAGAATAAATCTTACCTTTTTGAAATTTAAAATTTATTTTATTTAAAACTTTTATATTTCTATTTATTTTAAAAATTTTTGAAATTTTATTAAGTGAAATTATACTATTCATATTTGATTGATTTAATAGGATCTAATTTTGACGCTTTTAAAGCAGGGACTATTGAGACTATAATGGTTATTAAAATTGAAGACAGAGAAATTAATATAATCGAATTTAAATTAATTTCTGATGGCATTTTACTTAAAAAATAGATCTCTTCAGGAAATAAACTTATATTAAAAATTTCACTTAAAAAAAATCTCAATTTTTCTATATTTATTGAAAATAAAACACCTAAAAAAATTCCAAATAATGTTGCAGAAGTACCTATAATTACGCCAACTAAAAAGAAAATTTTTGCTATTGATTTGTTTAAAACTCCAATTGATTTTAAAATAGCTATTTCTCTAGTTTTATTTTTTACAAAAATAGTTAAACCTGAAATAATATTGAATGCAGCTACAATAATAATCAGTGAAAGAATTATAAACATTACATTTCTTTCGACCTTTAAAGCTGAAAAAAGAGCTTTATTTAAATCTGCCCAAGTAAATACAAATTCATTATCGAAGATTTCCTCAATTCTAGTTTTAATCTTTTTAATTTTAGTTGGGTTTTTTAAATATATTTCTAAATTTCTATCTTTTTCATTCAAGTCAAAAAATTCGTCTAAAGTATCAATATTTATAAATGCAATGTTTTGGTCAAAATCAGAAAGTCCACTATCAAAAATTGAATTAACAATAAAGGTTTTTTGTTTAGGTAAATTACCAATAATAGTTTGAACTCCCGAAGATGACATTATCATAATCTTACTTCCAATTTTTAGATTCAAACTATCGCTCAAATCTTTTCCTAATGAAATATTGTTTTCTATTAAATTATTAGTTTTGCTAATAAAATTATCGTTATTAGTTAAATCTAATTTCATAAAATCTTTTCTAGAATAACCTCGTAAAAGAATACCTTTCGTATAATCTTTATGGATTATCATTGCTTCACCTTTACTAGAAAAAATCATCTTATTTGAAATTGATTTCAAATCTTTATTATTTAGTTTGCTTTTATCTATTGAAATATCATAAGGCTGAATGGTTATGTGTGAATTAAAGCCTACAATTTTATTAATTAACTCAGATCTAAATCCATTCATTACAGACATTACTATTATTAAAACTGCTACTCCGAGGCTTATTCCAATGAAGGAAAAAATTGAAATAACATTTAGAAAACCATCTTTTTTTTTGGTCTTCAAATATCTAAATGCAATTTCTTTTTCTAAAGTTGAAATCAAATTTGTTCTTTTTGTTGGTGTAAAAATTTTGCTATTTTTTCAATTGATAAACTAGTTGTTTCTTTACCTGTTTCTTTAAATTCAAGTAAATCTCCTTCAGATTTTTTTCCTAATATAATCTGATATGGAACTCCAATTAAATTAACCTTTTTAAGTTTAGATGAAAGATTTTCATCAGTATCATCAATAATAACGTCAATATTTTGTTTTTTTAAATAATCATAAACATTAATTGCTTTTTCCAAATTTTTTGAGTCATTTTTGCTAATGACTGGTATTACCGCAACTTCGTAAGGAGCAACTACTAATGGCCATTTCATTATTTCATCTTTCTCATTATATTTTGCCTCTATTATTGCCCCAACTAATCTTGAAACACCTATTCCATATGATCCCATTTTAACAAAATCTTTTTTTCCACCTGAAAGGTCTACTGAGGCATTTAAAGGTTTTGAATATTTATCTCCAAAATAAAATATATGACCAACTTCTATACCTTTTGTGATTAATCTATTTTCTGGTAAAACTTCCTTTTCAAATTCATTCTTATTAAATTTTTCATCTGTCACAGCATAATATTGTTCATATTTTTTTCTTAGATCTTCTAATGATTCTTTTGTAATTTCAGATCCTTCACTATCCAAATTAAAAATTCTTTTATCAGTAAAAATTTTACTTTCTCCTGTATCTGCTAAAATTACAAATTCATGTGATAAATTACCACCGATTGGTCCTGTATCAGCAGCCATTGGAATTGCTGTTAAATTTAATTTCTTAAAAGTTCTAAGATAAGATAAAAAAAATTTATTATATGAAAAAAAAGCCTCTTCATCATTAATATCAAATGAGTATGCGTCTTTCATATAAAATTCTCGACACCTCATAATTCCAAATCTAGGTCTTAGCTCATCTCTAAATTTCCATTGGATGTGATATAAGAGTTGAGGTAATGATTTATATGATTTAATACTTGACCTAAATATGTCTGTTATTAATTCTTCATTCGTTGGCCCGTAAAGCATTTCCCTATTCTGTCTATCTTTAATTCTTAACATTTCATCTCCATAGTCATCATAACGACCACTTTCTTTCCAAATTTCACTTGATTGAATTGTTGGCATTAAAATTTCTTGAGCTCCAATGTTATTTTGTTCATCTCTTACAATTTTTTCAATTTTTTTCATAACTTTAAAACCTAGAGGTAACCAAGAATAAATTCCAGTTGACGATTGTTTGATCATCCCAATTCTCAACATTAATTGATGAGATTTAATTTTAGCTTCTGAAGGATTGTTTTTAAGGATTGGTATGAATGCTTTAGATAAATACATTATTAGTATTATGATTCTTAAATTAAAATATTCAATTAAATTCTCACTATATTTATATTTGTAAAAGGTTTTTTTCCTATTTTTTCTTTTGAATATTTTCTACAAACGATTTTAAGAGCATCAATTAGGTTATGTTCTTGTTTTTTGTTATTAAGTGCGAATTTTTTTGTTGTATTGCTTATTTGATCCTCAAGCCCATATATAAATTCTTCAATATCTTCTATTGGTAGGCCTCTAAATGTAACTATTGGTTCCTTATATATATTGCCTTTCGAATTAATAATAATTGTGGCTTCCATATAACCATTAGTGCTTAAGTTTTTTCTATCTTTGATAGATTGTGAATCTTCTTCAACGCTTATATTTCCATCAAGATAAAGTCTTCCACTAGGAGCTTTATCATAAACTTCAGGTTTGCTGCCAGGGTATAATTTTACTATATCGCCATTTTCTACTTGAACAGGATATTTAACCTGCATTTCTTTAGCAAAATTTATATGTTCAATCATATGTCTATGTTCACCATGAACAGGAATTACACACCTAGGCTTTACCCAGTTATACATATCTTTTAAGTCTTCTCGATTAGGATGCCCTGAGACGTGCACAAATTCATTTTCTTCCGAAATAACTTCAATTCCTTCTTTTACTAACTGATTATGTAAATTATAAAGTTTTTTTTCATTACCAGGTATAATTTTGGATGAGAAAATTACCGCATCATCTTTTTCAATAAATACATCTGGATGAATGTGCTTAGAAATTCTCATCATAGCTCCCATTGGTTCACCTTGACTTCCTGTGCATAAATAAACAATTTTATTTTTTGATATATTTTTTGCATCACGTGAGTCAATCGGTTCAATAACATCTTTTAAATAACCACATTGTCTTGCTGCTTTAAAAATTCTATGCATAGATCTTCCAACTAAAGAAATTTGTCTTCCTACTTTTTGTGCACAATAAAAAGCAGTTTCCATTCTTGCTACATTTGAGGCAAATGATGTAATTATAATTCTTTTTTTAAGTCTACTCATTATATTTAACATACTTTTTCTTACATCTAATTCAGATCCTGATCTTCCTATACTAAAAACATTTGTTGAGTCACATATCATCGCTAAAACTCCTTCTTTACCTATTTCTTTTAATCTGTCAGAATTAATTTTTCCTCCTATAAGAGGATTTGGATCAACTTTCCAATCCCCAGTATGTAACACGACTCCAGCTGGAGTTTTAATTCTTAGACCGTTAGGTTCTAAAATAGAATGAGTAAGGGTTATATATTCAATAACAAAAGGATCTAATTTGACTGTTCCATTTAAATCTACAGTGACTAAATCTTTCGTAATATCAATATGTTTTTCTTTAAATTTTTCTTTAATTAAAAGAGCAGTAAAAGGTGTTGCATAAATCTTACATTTTAACTTTGGCCATAAATGTGCAATTGCTCCAATATGATCTTCGTGTGCATGAGTTAAAATAATTCCTAATAAATCATTTTTTTTTTCAACAATAAAACCAGGGTCTGGATAAATCAAATCTATACCTGGCAAAGTATCATCTGCAAAGGTGACACCTATATCAACCATAATCCATTTATGAAAGTTAGGCTTTCCATATGCAAAAAGATTCATATTCATTCCGATTTCACCGGATCCTCCTAATGGACAAAATAAAAGTTCTTCCTTCATTATTAATTAATTAAATTACAAGCCTTTATAAGGCCTTTAATTGTAATATCCTTATCTATTATAATTTTTTTATCTATTGAGTTTTTAAATAAATGTGAAAAACCACCAGTAGTTATTATTTTATAAGTTTTACCAGTCTCTTTTTTTATTAAATTTATAATATTCATAATTAGCCCATTGTAGCCCCAAAAAAATCCTGATTGAACAGCACTAATTGTATTAGATCCAACAACTTTGCTAACTTTTTTTAAATCGAGATTAGGTATTAAAGTTGCATTCTTTATTAATGTATTTAAAGAAAGTTGAACTCCAGGTGCAATTACTCCTCCATAATAAACATTTTTTATCAATACATCAAATGTAGTTGCGGTGCCAAAATCTAAAATTATAAAATTATCCTTGTTATTTACAACACTTAATGCATTTGAAATACGATCAGATCCAATTTGTGTTCTATTTACTTTAATCTTTAATAAAGAGTTTAATTTAAGATCTTTTAGTTCATAAACTTTGATTTTTAAAAATCTTATTAAAAATTTTCTTACCAACTTAAATGATTTAGGAACAACACTACAAAAAACAGCCTTATTTACACTTTTTGAAAACTTTGTTTTTGTCAATTTTTTTAATAAAGAATTATTTATATGTTTTGTGTCAAAATTATATCTTTTAATAATTTTAAATTTTGAATTTACAAAACAAATTTTAGTTACTGTGTTACCTATATCTCCAATAATAATCATATCATATACTAATTATACTTTTAACATTTTTTTTAAAAAATAGTGGAATAAAATTTTCATATATAGATTTTAAATCATAAATAATTCTTTTTTTATTAATTTTAATTTTTGTTATATCGGAAAGATTAGTTGTCTTATAATTACGAATTTTTGGACTTTTTACTAAATTTATACCTATTCCAACTATAATATAAGTAGAATTCTTTTTTTTCAAAGTTTCTTGTAATATTCCACTTACCTTTTTTTTATTTATAAGCAAATCATTAGGATATTTTATAGATATATGATTTTTATAATAAATAGAGATTAAACGTTTAATTAAAAAACAATTAACTTTTGTCAGTTGTTTAATTGATAAGTTAATTCTATCTATACAAAAAAAAATTGATACAAACAAATTTCCTTTATAAGAAATCCATTTTTTTCCATGATTTCCTCTACCTTTTTTTTGAGTTTCTGAAACAATCATGCCCAATTTACTCTTAGAGTTCTTTATCATTCTTATTGCCACATCATTTGTACTATTTACTCTTTTAAAATTAAATATTTTAAGTTTCATTAAATAATCACAATATTAGAAATGATTTCTAATAATTTACTTGGTGCAATGAAATAAAAAGCAACTAATAATGTTGATAATACTAATGATATTTTTAAGCCAATATTATAATCTAAATCATATTTTTCTTTTTCTTTATCAAAATAAATTATCTTAATTATTCTTAGATAATAAAATGCAGAAATTACAGTTGCCAATAGTCCTACTATAGCTAAAAAATACATAGATTGTTCTATTACAATTTTAAAAATATAAAACTTTGCAAAAAAACCTGCTAGTGGTGGTATTCCTGCCAGAGAAAATAATACTATTAAAAAAGATAATGATAAAAGTGGATGATTTTTTGATAAACCAGATAAATCCTCAATATTTTCATAATACTTATCGTTTCTTTTGAGCATGAACAAACAGCTAAATAAACCCAAATTCATTACTAAATAAATTGATATATAAATTATTGAAGATTGGATTCCTTGGTTTGTTCCCGTAGATAAGCCAGCTAGGGCATAACCCATATGTCCTATTGAGCTATAAGCAACTAATCTTTTTAAATTAGTTTGTCCAATTGCAGCTATTGCTCCAAAAACCATAGAAGCAATTGAGAGAAAAATTATAATCATTTGCCATTGTTCAATCATATTAATAAAAGGAACATATAAAAATCTTATAAAAACTGTTAAAGCCGCTAATTTAGGAACTATAGCAAAAAATAAAGTTACTGATGTTGGAGAACCTTCATAAACATCTGGTGCCCACATGTGAAATGGTACAGCTGAAATTTTAAAAGCTAAACCCACAAGTATAAAAACTAATCCAAAAGTTAAACCATATTCTACTTTATCAAATGAGTCTGAAATCAAATCAAAATTTGTAGTACCTGAAAATCCATAGATTAATGAACATCCATACAACAACAAACCTGATGATAAAGCACTTAAAACAAAATATTTTAATCCTGCTTCTGAAGATTTTATTTGATCTCTATTAAAAGAAGCAAGTACATATAAAGATAATGATTGTAATTCAAGTCCAATATAAAATACAATTAAATCATTTGAACTTATCATCACCATCATGCCTAAAATTGAAGTTAAAATTAAGATTGAATATTCAATTTGTAAAATCTTAAATATTTTCAAATATTTAAATGAAACGATCAAGGTAAAGATACCACCAATAAAAACTAAAATTTTCATAAAAGTTGAAAGATAATCAATTTTATAACTTTCGTTAAAAAGAATGTTATCTGTATTTATTGGATAATTAAAAGTAAGCACAAGTGTTCCAATTAATGTAATGATTGATAAATTATAAATTAAATTAGAACTATTTTTTTTAAAAACGCCTAATATAAGTAAAAACATTATTGAAATTGAAATAAAAATTTCTGGATATACAAAGTTTAGATTGTTCATCATATTAATTATTAATATTAAGGCTTAAATTATAATTATACATTTCTAATAAACTCTTTATTGATGATTCTATAGTATTAAATAAAGGTTCAGGATAAAAACCAAATAATAAAGTTGGTATTGCTAAAAATATTAATATTATTAATTCAAAATTTTTTAAATCTTTTATTTTTAATAATTCTTTATTAACTAATTTACCAAAAATAACTCTTTTATATAACCAAAGCATATAGGCTGCAGCAAGAATGATACCAATGCTTGCTATAGTTGCGACTAAAAAATTATCATGAAAAGTACCTAATAAAATTAAAAACTCTCCTACAAAACCACTTGTTCCAGGTAAACCAACAGCTGCTAAAGTAAAAATCATAAATAATACGGCATATTTTGGCATCATGGAAACTAAACCTCCATATGTACTAATAATTCTAGAATGTACTCGATCATAAACTACACCTACACAAAAAAATAAAGCTGCAGAAACTAATCCATGACTAATCATTTGAATAATACTTCCTTCAAGTCCATGTGTAGTGTTAGTAAAAATTCCTAAAGTAACAAAACCCATATGTGCTACAGAAGAATATGCAATTAGTTTTTTCATATCTTCCTGCATTAATGCTACAAGAGAAGTGTAAATAATCGCTATTAAACTTAAAATATAAATTAGAGGTGTAAAAAAATCTGATGCTACAGGAAATAATCCTATAGAAAACCTTATAAATCCGTAACCAGCCATCTTAAGTAAAATAGCTGCCAAAAGAACTGAACCTGCAGTTGGAGCCTCAACATGAGCATCAGGCAACCAAGTATGAACTGGCCACATAGGAGTCTTGACAGCAAAAGAGCTAAAAAAAGCTAACCATAATAAATTTTGATATTTACTATCAATACTTAACTCATATAATTTTACAATATCTGTAGTACCATTTAGCCAATAAATAGAAATTATTGCAACTAGCATTAAAATTGAACCGAACAATGTAAATAAAAAAAATTTAAATGCAGAATAAACTCTTCTTGCACCTCCCCAAATACCAATTATTAAAAACATTGGAATTAATCCACCTTCAAAGAATAAGTAAAAAATTACTAAATCAAGTGAACAAAAAACACCAATCATTAAACTTTCCATAATAAGAATTGCTATTAGGAATTCTTTAAGTCTTTCTTTTGTGGTGTTAATAACAGAAATTATGCATAGTGGTGTGATAAATGTAGTAAGTAAAATAAATAAAATTGAAATTCCATCTATTCCAATTTTATAATTAACAAAACCTTTTAACCATTCTCTTTCTTCAACAAATTGAAAATCTGGATTTGATGTATCAAATAAATACCAAATATATAAAGAAACCAAAAAATTTAAAAAAGTGACAAAAATTGAAATATATTTACTACTTTTATAATCATTAGAAAAATCATTTTTAAGAAATAATAAAAAAAGTGCCCCTAAAGATGGCAGTAATATTATAGAAGTTAAAATTGGGAAGTTCATTAGTATAAGATTAAAAAAGTTAAAAGAATTGAAAATCCTAATAACATCATAAATGCATATTGATATATAAAACCACTTTGAAATTTTGATGCTTTTAATGAAAAATATTTAATTAAATTTGAAATTCCATCAGGACCAAATCTATCAATAAATTTAATATCAATTATTTTCCAAAAGAATAAACCAATTTTTTTTGAAGTTTTAATAAAAATGAAATCATACAATTCATCAAAATACCATTTTCTAACTAAAAAATCATATAATGGTCTGTTTAAATCTATTAAATTATTCAAGATTTCTTTATTTTTTATAAACAAATAATATGAAAATGGTATAGCTAAAGTAACTATTACTGGTGTCGCCAAAATAAACCACATTGGTGGATGATCTGTGCTTAGAGGTGTTAAAAATTTAATAGACTCTCCCCAGAATTTCTGAGTTAAGTTGATTTCAATAAACATATCTTTAAATAAAAAACCTGAAAATAATGAACCTGCAGCGAGAATTACCAATGGTAAGAGCATAACAAGCGGAGATTCATGAATTTTATCTATATTTAAATCTCCATTATTATATGAGCCATGAAAAGTTTTAAAAATTAATCTCCAAGAATAAATTGCAGTTAACATGGCAGTAAGAATTCCTACTCCTGCTGCATAATATCCTAATCCGCTAGTATGCAAGTATGCATACTCAATAATTGCATCTTTTGAATAAAAACCAGATAAAAAAGGGAATCCTGTTAAAGCTAAAGTACCAATAACCATTAAAACCCAAGTATATGGTAATTTATTCCATACACCTCCCATTTTATTAATATCTTGTTGATCATTAAATGAATGGATTACAGATCCAGCTCCTAAAAATAATAAAGCTTTAAAAAAAGCATGAGTAAATAAATGGAACATCGCTACATTGTAAGCGCCTACACCTACAGCAAAAAACATATATCCTAGCTGGCTACAAGTAGAATAAGCAATAATCTTTTTTATATCATTTTGCACTAAAGCAACAGTCGCAGCAAAAAAAGCAGTGCTTGTACCGACAATAATAATTAAATTTAATGTTAATTGAGAATATTCGAAAATTGGTGAACATCTGACAACTAAAAATACACCTGCAGTTACCATTGTTGCAGCATGTATTAAAGCAGAAACTGGAGTTGGACCTTCCATAGCATCAGGAAGCCAAGTATGTAAAAATATTTGTGCTGATTTACCCATGGCACCTATGAATAAAAGTATGCATATTAAATCAATTGAATTAATCCTAATTCCAAGAAACAATATTTCATGATTTAAAAGTTGTGGTGTTTGCTGAAATACATCAATATAATTTACAGTGCCAAACAAATAAAAAATTAAAAAAATTCCTAAAGCAAGACCAAAATCTCCTACTCTATTTACTAAAAAAGCTTTAATGGCTGCAGCATTAGCAGCCTCTTTTTTAAACCAAAAACCAATTAAAAAATAAGAACATAAACCAACTCCTTCCCAACCAAAAAATAATTGAAGAAAATTATCAGAAGTAACCAATACCAACATTGAGAATGTAAATAATGATAGATAAGACATAAACCTTGGTTTGTGAGAGTCGTGAGACATGTAGCCTATAGAATAAATGTGTACTAATGCAGAAATTAAAGTTACGACAACTAACATCACTGATGACAATGTGTCAATTTGAATTGACCAATTAACACTCAATGATCCTGAATTTATCCATTCAGCAATAATAATATTATTTACATAGTTGACAGAAATTACTTTATAAAAAATAATTATTGATAAAATTGCTGAAATTGAAACAAATAAACTTGTTACAATTTCTGAAACTCTATCACCAATATATCTTCCAAAAAAACCTGAAATAATTGATGCTAACAATGGAAGAAATAAAAGAATAATTTCCATATTATCCTTTTAGACTATCTATTTCTTCAACCCTAATTGTTGAAGAGTTTCTATAATAAACAACTATAATAGCAAGTCCTATAGCAGCTTCGGCTGCTGCAACAGTTAAAATAAATAATGTAAATATTTGGCCAGTTAAATCATTCAAAAAAACAGAAAAAGATACTAGGTTTATATTAACCGCTAATAAAATTAGTTCTATGCTCATTAATATAACAATAATATTTTTTCGATTTAAAAAAATTCCTACCACACCTATAGTAAAGATTATTGCACCAAGTGTTAGGTAATGTCCTAATCCAATATCAATCATCAATATTTACTCCTTTATTGTTTTCAACTTCAACTAAGTTGATAGAATCAGATCTTTCTCTTGAAATTTGTTTAAAATAGCTTTGTCTTTTAAGTCCAGCTCTCTCTCTAAAAGTTAAAATAATAGCACCAATCATCGCTACTAATAAAATCATCCCGCTTAACTGAAATACATGAATATACTCTGTATATAAAATATTACCTATAGAGTGAGTATTACTTATACTTTCATTAATAATTAAATTGCTAGAAGTCATCAAATCAGGTTTATATTTCCAGCCCCCGACTACTATTATTAATTCAAAAAAAATTATTACACTTATAATTAAACCAATCGGAATATGTTTTGAACTTTGTGATGATAAAAACCATTGATTTTTTTGCTGTGCCACATTTAGCATCATGACAACAAAAAGAAATAAAACTGCAACCGCTCCCACATAAACAATCAGCATAATCATCCCTAAAAACTCTGCACCGATCATTATGAATAAACAAGATATACTTATAAAATCTAAGATTAAAAAAAAAACAGAGTGTACTGTATTTTTTGAAGCAGTCACCATTATTGCTGAAATAATTGCTATTATTGAAAAGGTATAAAAAAAAATAGAATGAGCTATCATAGATTTATCTATAAGGGTTATCCGCCTTTATATTAGCTGATAAAACATTTTCCCATCTATCACCATTATCAAGAAGTTTTTCTTTATTGTAATATAATTCTTCTCTTGTTTCAGTCGAAAATTCAAAATTTGGTCCTTGAACTATTGCATCTACAGGACATGACTCTTCACACAATCCACAATAAATACATTTCATCATATCAATATCATATCTAGAAGTTTTACGACTTCCATCTTCTCTTTCATAAGATTCAATGGTGATTGCTTGAGCTGGACAAACTGCTTCACATAACTTACAGGCGATACATCGTTCTTCACCATTTGGATATCTTCTTAAAGCATGTTCTCCTCTAAATCTTGGACTGATTTTACCTTTTTCAAAAGGATAATTTATAGTTTTCTTAGACTTAAAAATTTCTTTAATAGCCATTAATAAAGCTTTCAAAAAATCTAATAAAAAAATTGTTTTAATTATTCTAAAAAAATTCATAATTAATAAACCGGTAACAAGTCAAAATAAAATAAATAACTAGCTGTAAATACTACCCAAATCAAAGACAAAGGTAAAAAAACTTTCCATCCCAATTTCATAAGTTGATCATATCTGTATCTAGGGACTATAGCTTTAACTAAAGCAAAAAGTATAAATAAAAATAAAATCTTAAATATTAACCAAATTGGAGTTGGTATTATTGAAAATGGATAAATATCTATTAATGGTAACCATCCACCTAAAAATAAAATAGATCCCATGGCACACATCAATAAAATATTTGCATATTCTCCAAGCCAAAACATTGCATACATCATCCCGGAATACTCTGTTTGATAACCAGCAACTAATTCTGCTTCTGCCTCTGGCAAATCAAAGGGTGGCCTATTAGTTTCAGCTAAAGCTGAGATAAAAAATATAACAAACATAGGAAACAAAGGAATTACAAACCAAATTTTTTTTTGGGCCATTACAATATCATTTAAATTTAGAGATCCTGCACATAAAAGAACATTAATAATTATTACACCAATTGAAACTTCGTAGGAAACCATTTGTGCGGCAGATCTTATTGCTCCTAAAAAAGGATATTTTGAATTCGATGCCCACCCTCCCATTATTATGCCATATACACCTAAAGAGGAGATCGCAAATAAATAAAGTATACCAACATTAATATTAGAAATTACGTAATTTTCACCAAATGGAATGACGGCCCAAGATATTAGTGCCAAAGTCATTGTAACTATTGGAGCTAAAATAAAAATTACCTTGTTAGAACTAGCTGGAATTATAATTTCTTTAAAAATATATTTCAATGCATCTGCCAAAGATTGAAATAGTCCAAAAGGTCCAACAACATTTGGACCTCTTCTTTTTTGAACAAATGCCCAAACTCTTCTATCTAACCAAACTATCATAGCGACTGTTACCAAAACTGGAATTAGCAGAAATAAAATTTTATAAGTTTCTTGAAAAAAAATATTTAAATATTCTAGCACCATTAGTTTTGAGTTTCAGTTAACTGTAATTTAATTTTCTCATTTCTACATTCATACATTGTCTTTGATGCTCTAGCTATTACGTTTGAATAATAATAATCGATATTGTCTAATATTATATTATGATTTTCAAATTTAATATCTTTCAAGAAAGTATGTTTAATTTGAGAATCATTTTTCTTTAATATGTTTAAAGAATTAAACATATTTTTTTCAACTTCATCCAAATTTTTAAAGAAAGTTTTATTGCTAATATTTTCAGCTAATTGATTAATTATCAACCAGTCTTCTTTTGCTTCGTTTGGTGGGTATGATGCTTTGTATGCTTTCTGAATTTTTCCCTCTAAATTTGTATAATGTCCATCTTGCTCGGTAAAAGCTGCTCCTGGCAGAATAACATCTGCAATTTCAGCTCCTTTATCACCATGACTGCCAATATAAATTATAAATTCATCTTTTTTTTTAAAATCTAAGCTATCATTTCCTAATAAAAAAATTACTTCATATTTATTTTCTTGTAAATTTTTTAATACTTCATTTTCTCCAACTGTATTTTTGTATACGCCTAAATCAAAACTTCCCACAGTCGAAGCATTTTCAGAAATAATATTTAATGGATGCCATTCCTTTGAATTTTTTTTATTTTTATCAAGATAAATTTTAAATGATTCAAAAACAAATTTGCCGATTTCAAATTTTAATGCTGATTGTCCTAAAATTATTATTGGCTTTTTAGCATTTTTAATTAATTCTGAAACATAGTGCTCATCATCAAAAATTTTTTTTAATGTTTCAATTTTTCCATCTAAGCTTTGGTATGAATAAGTTAAGTCTCCTAATTCATCAAAAGAGATAATTTTTGTTTTATTTTTAAGAAATGCTTTTCTTATACGTGCATTTAACATTGTTGCTTCATATCTTGGATTAGACCCAATAATAAAAATAAAATCACTATCTTCAATTCCATTTATTGATGAATTAAAAAGATAATTTTCTCTTTTTTCTGGATTTAAATAAGTATTTTTACTTCTAGACTCAATATTTTTTGAGTTTAAGATTTTATAAAAAAATTCTTTAAATAAATATAATGCTTCCATATTAACTAAATCACCTGAAAAACCACAAATTTTATCTGGAGATGTTGTTTTAATTTTTCCTTTGATTATATTGAAGACTTCTTTCCAAGAAGCTCTATCAAATTTTCCACTATATTTAATATATGGTGTATCTAGCCTTTGATTTAATAGTCCATCACATGCATGCCTTGTTTTGTCAGAAATCCACTCTTCATTAATATCTTCATTAATTCTAGGTAAAATTCTCTTAACTTCCCAACCATATGTGTCAACACGTATATTAGATCCTACTGCATCCATAACATCGATTGACTCCGTTTTTTTTAATTCCCATGGTCTTGCTTCAAAAACATAAGGCTTAGAAGTTAGGGCCCCAACTGGACATAAATCAACAACATTTGCGGATAATTCTGAATTAATTGATTTTTCTAGATAGGTTGTGATCTGCATATCTTCACCTCTTCCAATAGCTCCCAATTCTGGAACGCCCGCTATTTCTGTTGCAAATCTAATACATCTCGTACAATGAATACATCTTGTCATTTGAGTTTTAATTAAAGGCCCCATTTTTTTTTCAGGAACATATCTTTTATTTTCTTTGTATCTTGATTTATCAATGCCATAAAACATTGATTGGTCTTGTAAATCACATTCACCACCTTGGTCGCACACTGGACAATCTAGTGGGTGATTAGCCAATAAAAATTCCATAACTCCTTTTCGTGATTTTTCTACAAAAGAAGAATTAGTTTTAATATTCATTCCTTCAGATGCTGGCATAGCACATGAAGCAACTGGTTTAGGAGATTTTTCAATTTCAACCAAACACATTCTACAATTTCCAGCAATAGATAATTTTTCATGGTAACAAAATCTTGGAATTTCAACTCCAGCTTTCTCGCAAGCCTGAAGGACTGTTAGACCTTCTTCGACTTCAACATCAATATTATTTACTTTTAATTTAAGCATTATCTTTATCTAATAAATGTTGGTCTACTAAATATGGAATATTTTTATTTCTTTCTATCAAAGGATTAAAATTATTTCTTTTTTCTATTTCTTTTTTAAAATGTCGTAATAATCCTTGTACTGGCCAAGCTGATCCTTCACCAAAAGCACAGATTGTGTGTCCTTCGATTTGCTTTGTTACATCCATCAACATATCAACTTCATCTTTTGATGCTTCGCCTTTACCCATTCTTTCAAGCATTCTCCACATCCAACCTGAACCTTCTCTACATGGAGTACACTGACCACAACTTTCATGTTTATAAAATCGTGCAATTCTTGCCATACATTTAATTATGTCTTGATCATTGTTAATAACAACTATGCCTGCAGTTCCTAAACCACTTTTTTCTTTTATTAATGAATCAAAATCCATCGTTATTGTTTCACAAATCTTTTTAGGTAATAATGGCATTGAAGAGCCACCTGGTATAACAGCTTGTAAGTTTTCCCATCCACCTGTAACTCCTCCGGCATGAATTTGGATTAAATCTTTTAATGGTATTCCCATTTCTTCTTCAACGTTACAAGGATTATTCACATTTCCAGAAATACAGAAAATTTTAGTTCCAGTATTCTTTGGTTTTCCCAAAGATGAAAACCATTTCGCTCCTCTTCTTAAAATAGTAGGTACAACAGCAATAGTTTCCACATTATTTATTATTGTTGGACACCCATACAATCCTATTAAAGCTGGAAAAGGTGGTTTTAATCTAGGCTGGCCTTTGTTCCCTTCTAAACTTTCCAATAATGCTGTTTCTTCTCCACATATGTATGCACCTGCACCATAATGAATGTAGATATCTAAATCCCAATTAGTTCCACAAGCATTCTTTCCAATTAATTTTTTTTCATATGCCTCATCTATAGCTTCTTGAAGTTTTTTTCCTTCATTAAAATATTCCCCTCTTATATAAATGTAACAGACATGAGCATTAACTGCATAAGACGCGATAAAACATCCCTCTATCAGTTTTTGAGGTTCAAATCTTAAAATATCTCTATCTTTACAAGTCCCTGGTTCTGACTCATCAGCATTAATAACTAAATAATGTGGCCTATTACTTATTTCTTTTGGACAAAAAGACCACTTCAATCCTGTAGGAAAACCAGCACCTCCTCTACCTCTCAATTCAGATGATTTAATTTCATTAATTATCCAATCTTTACCTTTTTCACAAAATTCTTTTGTATTATTCCAATCTCCTCTTTTTTTTGATGCTTCGACATCAGTTCCTTTATCATTATATAAATTTGTAAATATTCTATCTTGATCTTTAAGCATTTTTAATTTCCATCAAAGTTTTTCTATTATTTTCTGGTTCTGAGTTTGATCTACCTCTGTACGAACCAGGTTTTGGCGTAACATTGTTTATTATTTCATTTAAAATTTTTAGAGTTTTTTCTTTATCTAAATCCTCATAATAATCATTGTTAATTTGCATCATTGGAGCATTTATACAAGCACCAAGACATTCTACTTCCATCCAAGAACAATTTTGGTTTTTCGAAAGTTCATTTTCATTTTTTGATATTTTTTCCTTGCAAAGATTTACAAGTTCATAAGCTCCTCGAAGCATACAAGGAGTTGTTGTACACACCTGTATAAAATATTTGCCTACAGGAGTTAAATTGTACATTGAATAAAAAGTTGCTACTTCATAAACTTTTATATACGGCATTTCTAAAAATTTTCCTATATATTTTATTGCTGCTAATGGTATCCAATTGTTATTTTGATTTTGAGCCAGATATAATAATGCCATTACAGCACTTTTTTTTTTATCTTTTGAGTATCTTTCTAAAATCTTTTTAGCTTCAAGTAAGTTATCAGCACTAAATTCAAACTTATCTGGCTGATCTTTTGAAATTTTTTTTATACTCATCGATCAATCTCTCCAAAAACTATATCTAAAGATCCTAATACAGCTGGGACATCTGCTAACATATGGCCCTTGATTAAATAATCCATTGATTGCAAATGAGAAAATCCTGGTGCTCTTATTTTACATTTATAAGGTTTATTTGAACCATCTGATATAAGATATACACCAAATTCTCCTTTTGGTGCTTCAACAGCTGTATAAATTTCATCTTTTGGAACTCTATATCCTTCTGTAAAAAGTTTAAAATGATGAATTAATGCTTCC
>MDSV01084848.1_pt1 | contig 30296 bp, 27 predicted proteins | sample 810851 | NCBI WGS metagenome assembly MDSV01 (sample SAMN05326640, study PRJNA326480) | marine metagenome | isolation source: seawater | place: Atlantic Ocean: North East | collected 2012 | reverse complement strand
GGACTTTGATTACAGCATTAGGAACTGGTATTGGTCCTGACGAGTTTAATATCGAAAAAACGCGCTATCATAAAATTATTATCATGACGGATGCGGACGTCGATGGGTCGCACATTCGGACGCTTTTATTGACATTCTTCTTCCGTCAAATGCCGGCTCTTATTGAGCGTGGTTATTTATATATTGCACAACCACCACTTTACAAAGTTAAGCGTGGGAATGCTTCTGAACGCTATTTGAAAGATGATGCAGCATTGGATGCGTTTTTAATTGATTCAATTGCCGATGATTTGAAATTTGTCACGAGTAGTGGCCAAGTTGTTGTTGGTAATGATTTGCGTGCACAATTCTTTGAAGCAAAATCAGTGCAGCAATCTATTGATAATTTAAAAGGCAAAATCGGTTCGGCGTTTGTTGTGTCACAGGCTGCAATGGGCGGGGCTTTCGATGAGAAATTCTTGACCGATGAGCCTGCCGGTCAAAAGGTGGCTGCTGACATTGCAACACGTTTAGATGCACTTGAGAGTGCGCTTGAAAAAGGCTGGACAGGGTTTTTCCAGATTGGCAAAGGCTTCACGTTCAAACGTACATTACGTGGAGTTGAAGAAAAATATACGATTCCTATGGATATGCTGCGCGGACAAGATGCTAAAAAGTTTGCACAAAAATTAACATGGATGAATGACTTCTTCGGCGGCGCTGGACAAATTTCTTATAAAGAAGAAAAGCCAATTAAAGTGCGTTCGGTAAGTATGTTCCTAGAGGAGATTGCAAAAATTTCTCGTAAAGGCTTACAAATTCAGCGCTATAAAGGTCTCGGTGAGATGAACCCAGAACAGCTTTGGGAAACAACACTTGATCCAGAAGCACGAGTTTTATTGCAGGTGAGTATTAAAGATGCTGAAAAGGCTAATGAAGTTTTCTCGACGCTGATGGGCGATGTGGTTGAACCACGCCGTGAGTTTATTCAGAACAATGCGCTAAAAGCAAAGACGGACTTGTAATATAGAATTAGATGGGTGTCAGGGCTATGTTTTTGCGCTGTCTTATCTTTTCTTGAGACGTTTCAATTTGTCTTTGCGTTGGGGGCGTTACAATAGCCCACTCACCTGTCTCTAATTTTTTCATAAAACGCAACCCTTTATCGGCGATAGCAATCAGAGGGGCAACTACTGATAGGCCTATAAGTGCTGCATCAAAGTCTTGTGATGCGATCACTAAAGGTAAAACTGTTAAGCTTACAAACGCAGCGGCATAGTATTTTTTGGTTGTGGCAGCAGCCATATAATATTTGTGGACGCTTTGAGCAGCTTCAACTTCGGAAGGTTCTCTATCAATCACTAAGCGCTGTATGGTTTCTTGATCTAAATAAGGTTTGCGTGGCGTGAATTCTTTTAGAAACTGTCTTTCACTAAACTGGGCGATAGATAATAATCCTATATTTATGCCAAGGATGATTGGTGCAAAGTCAATATTATCTGTTAAGCCTGTTGCAATCAAAGTGGCTAATGTTGAGACCACTGTTTCTCTAAGCGGTAGTTGAATGGTTTGATTCTGTTTTTCCGCAGTAAAAGCCGCCCCTGTTAGCGTTATAAAACGTGACCTCTTTAATAAATTTGCCATAATTTTTTATAGCCAGATAGGAGAACTCGGTCAAGTTTTTGGTTGTGTGTATCACATGCTCTCTTTCTTTATAGCCGAAATCGGCTAAACTATTATTCATGGGCAGTAACTCACATACAATATTGATTGCTGAAGATAATGATGTCACACGGCAGATGATGGCGGCTGTGCTTAAAAGTGCAGGGTATGATATTGTTGAGGCCATTGATGGTTCACAGGCTATGCAGAAATTGAAAGAAATCAAGATTGATGTGGCGCTCATTGATCTGCATATGGCGCCAGAGGGCGGTTTCGATCTCGCTAATAATATCATTGCGGAAGGCTATAAATGTCCGATGATCTTGATTACAGGTGATGAAGGTTCTGACTTATTAGTGCAGACACGTAAATATGGTTTTGTGCAGGTGTTGAAGAAACCCGTAGAACCAGAACGTCTTAAAGCGTTGGTTGATCGGGTGATAGAAAAGATTAAGACGGCTTAGGCCCGTTATGATCTGGCGTAAAATGAGCTAGGAAAAAGCCAAAGACTGAGTTGTTTGCCACTTCTACAAAATCCCTTACTCTGCCGTAAAGAAGCATTTGTTCGCTTCCAATCATGGTGTTTGTGATACTGATACCGGCTTCTAATAGGTACGGAATAACCATTCTCTTTGCTTCGTCGGCTTGATATTTACCAAGGCCATTAAACGTAACAGCAAGATTCAGCGTCCCATCCTTGCTTTCTCGACAAAGCTGGATAAGCGCTGATTTATTTAGAACTGCCTTTAATGATTCTACACTCATGCATGCTTATATCAAAAATATAGGACCGCTGTCAATTAATATGTAAATCATATAGAGTGTTGTTTTTTTACTTTATTTTGACGGATTGTCAGAGCACCAACATCAAAACCGTCAATCATCTCATTAAACAATTGATACCAGTTTATTTGCGCATCCAAATGAATAAAGACAGACCCTAAACCTAAGGCTGCACGATCCATAAAGACAAATTCTCTAGGCACTGGAATACCGGCTCTGGCTTCACGTAATTGTTCGTGCACTTGTTTCGCTGTGTCACGCCCATACATCGCCCCTTCGGCCTTACCAATAGGACGTATTTTATCATCTAAAATTGGGCCATATAGAAAGCGTGCCCAGACATTGAGAATTTCAATAACCTCATTGGTTAACCCTTTAAAACCCCATGTTTCATATGCTTCAACAGCTAAATCATTATTATTGGTTTGCAGCGCATGATAAAGATCGATAACACCTTTGACAAAAGAAGGGGGGAATATGCGCACGCAGCCAAAATCAAGAAGGTTGATTGATAGATCATCAGGACGGACTGTGTAATTACCCAAATGCGGATCACCATGGATAATGCCGTATTGATAAAGAGGTACATACCACGCCTTGAACATATTCATAGCCAGTTGGTTACGTTTTTCTATAGGAGCAGTTTTAAAATTTAAGATTTTATCGCCCTCTAACCAATTACTGGTAAGCAAACGGCCTGTCGATAAATCTTCATAGATATCTGGTACATGGACATTCGGCTCATCTTTGAGCATGTAGGAATAAGCTTGAGAGTGTCGTGCTTCTCTTTTGTAATCTAGTTCTTCAAATAATCGTTCAGCGATTTCAGCGTGGATATTATTTGTATTGATTGATTTATCGTAGTTCTGATACAGGCTGAATATAAGCTTTAATTGCTTTAGATCAGCATCTATGGCTGAGCTCATATCTGGATATTGCAATTTACAGGCAAGCAAAGTGCCATCATGGTGTCTGGCTTTATGCACTTGGCCTAATGAGGCCGCAGCAGAGGATTCCTTATCAAACTGCGCAAAACGTGTTTGCCAGTTCTCGCCTAACTCGGCCTTCATGCGCCGTTTTACAAATGGCCAACCCATGGGTGGTGCAGAAGATTGAAGCTGCTGTAGCTCTTGAGCATATTCAGGTGGCAAAGCTTCTGGGATGGTGGCAAGTATTTGTGCCACCTTCATTAAGGGGCCTTTAAGATTGCCCAAAGACATCATCAATTCTCTGGCATGGCTGTCTTTATCAATATTAAGACCCAGCCATTTCTCACCTGCTAATTTAGCAGCAAGTGAAGCCATTGTTGTCGTTGTTTTGCCGTAACGAAGGGCACGGCCACCAAAGTTACTTTTTTCTGTCTCGCTCATAGATATCAATATAGAGGGTTTTTACTTTAAAGAAACGACAAATCATCATAGACTTAAAGCATCTCAACGGGGCTGTTTTCTCAGCTTTAAAAAGCAAACATGATTAGATGGGTTTTCATTATTACGCTGCTACTAGGTTCAAGTAACGCTTGGGCGGATCAAGATATGGCTTTAACCCCTGTGACCGAAAGGGCATATGACGCTTTTAAACCTAAAGGCTTAAAATTAGGGGCCTTTAAAATATTGCCAGATATCACGTTTGAGACGGGTTATAACTCCAATGTTTATATCACGGAAAGCAATCAACAAAGTGATATGGTCAATACGATTAAACCTTCGGTCAATGTGCAATCGGACTGGAATAATCATTCGATGGAATTTCGTGGTGAGGGTGAGATAAAGCGTTTCGTTGATAATGACTCAGAAGATCAAAATAATTTTAAATTATCATATAAGCGCAATATTAACGTAAAGCGTGTGTTGGATTTTTACGGCAAAACGAGTTTCGCCTATGACCATGAAGAGCGGGACGATATTTTAGATACACAAAGCCCTGCTAGTCCGTTTCGTTATAAGGATTTAAATCTTGGTCTAGGTATGCGCTATAAGCCTGGACGTAATGAAGTCGCTGTTGAGATCGATCGACGTAGCTTACGTTTCGATGATGATGTTAGTTTTGCCAATCCTGCTGTCCCAGCGATCCGAAGTGATGCAGACCGTAATGAAACAAAGTTGCAGCTGATCCATAACTATCAGATCCATGACCAACTAAAAACCGAGATTAGATTGAGCTACCGCTTATTGAATTATCAAAGATTATCCTATCAAACGGGGCCTGCAAGTTTTACAGGTTTTGACCAAGATTCTAATGTGGCAGCAGCAGCGGTTGGATTATCAGGCAATTTATTCCGTAATGTACAGGGACGTATATTGCTCGGGGCAGAGCAACAAAGTTATAAGGACACTGGGCTTGATGATGTGTCTGCTGGCACAGTTGATGTCGATTTATCATGGAATCCTACTTCTATCTCGACACTTAATCTCGGCTATGATCGCCGCTTAGAGACAGATAACGCGATTGAAGGTGGTTTAACACGTCAACGTTTCTCTATTGGCTATGACCATGAATTAAAGCGTAATATTTTACTAACCAATCGTTTTGAGTATGAAACAAGAGATTTTGAGAATAATGTCCGTGAGGATACAACTTATCGTTATAGCTTTGGCGGGCAATATTTATTTAATGATAAATATAGTCTCAATCTAGGGGCAGATTATGAAGTCAGAGACAGTAATGTTGTTGGCTCTGATTACGATCAATTAATTTTCATGCTTGGTCTCAGTCGTAAGTTCTAGTTTTGTATTGCGAGCCTTGCGACACAGTGCCACTATAGGCCTATGGGACAGATATCCACCATTCCAGCGTCACTGCCTTTTGCTGATACTATAGCAAAAGGGTTGATTGAACGTGTGAGTGGTGATCCTCAGGCTTTGAGCCAATATAAGATCCTTTTACCAACACGTCGGGCATGTCGCATCATGCGTGAAGCGTTTTTACGTCAAGGTCAAGGGGCGTTGATGTTACTGCCTAAATTAGAGGCGATAGGTGATCCTGATGAAGATGAATTAAGTATCTTGTCCAGTGGTGAGAGTGCTATTGCGGCCTTAGACATACCCCCCGCTATTCATCCGATTGCACGCCTTGGGTCTTTGGCTAAATTATTACGTGGTCAAGAAGGGTTTCAAGGCAGTTATGAGCAGTCATTGATCTTAGCCAAGGCACTGATGAAATTCTTGGATGAGCTTTATATAGAAGATAAAAAATTAGATGATTTGAAAGACCTCGTGCGACAAGAAGGCTTGGCAGATCACTGGCAAGTAACGCTTAATTTCTTAGATGTTTTGAAAACGCAATGGCCGCAACAGCTGATGAGAATGGGCTATATTGAACCTGTTGATCGGCGCAATAAATTACTCGCTGCTCAAGCTAAAATTTGGCATGAAACACCACCCCCTACACCGATTATAGCGGCTGGTATTACAGGCTCTGTACCTGCCACAGCACAATTATTTAAGGCAATCATGCAACTAACAAAAGGTGAGATTATTTTGCCTGGTTTGGATCAATATTTGGAAGATGCAGCATGGGAAGATTTAGAAGAAAATCATCCGCAATATAGTCTTAAAAACCTTCTCAGCGTTTTAGGCGTTGCACGTTCGGCTGTTTCCATATGGGCAGATTACAGCACAGATCAGAATGAAAGCCGTGAAATGTTGCTCTCAGAAATTATGAGACCCGCAACGCATTCTGCTGCATGGGGCAAAAAAATGCTGCATAAAGAAGCTGTGAAAAACCTTTCATTGATTGAGTGCAAAAACCATGATGAAGAAGCCGCCACCATTGCATTGATTATGCGTGAAGTTTTGGAAGATAAAGATAAATCAAAGACAGCTGCGCTTATTACCCCTGACCGTAATTTAGCCTTACGTGTTAAAGAAAAATTACGTCGTTGGGAGATTGATATTGATGATAGTGCGGGGACATTGCTGAGCAACACACCACGTGGACTTTATTTACGCTCAATTATTGGTGTAATTGAACAAGATTTTTCGCCCGTTGCACTGCTAAATCTACTCAAACAAGATTTATGTGGTAATGGCTTAGTGGATAATATGCGCTCTCATGTGCGTCGCCTTGATGATATGTTGCGTGGGCCAAAACCTTTGGGCGGATTACCGCAATTAATCAAATTTTTGCAGAAAAAAGATGCAAAAACACAAAGTAATATTGCAGCCGTTTTTACACCGATTTTTGATTTATTCGGGATGATTGATGCGCACAAGATACAAAGTTTAGAGGCATGGATTACAACGCATATTTCTTTGGCAGAAAACTTGGCAACGGCTAAAGATAAATCAGGACAGGAGCGTTTATGGTCAACGGAATCGGGTGAGGCACTGGGTACATTATTTAGTGCGTTAAAAGAGCAAGCGCATCGTTTTGATGCCATGGATATTCAAAGCTATGGTGTTTTGATCGAACAATTAATGCGTGGTGTTACACTACGCCCTAAATATGGCCAACACCCTCGTTTAACGATTTTGGGTCAAATGGAATCACGCTTATCCCATGCTGATTTGATTATTATGGGTAGCTTGAATGAGAACATTTGGCCACCAGCCGCACAGGCTGACCCTTGGATGTCACGCTTGATGCGCCAAGATTTTGGCTTGCCAAGTACCGAGCAAAAAATAGGATTTGCTGCACATGATTTTGTGCAATTAGCGGCCAGTCAAAATGTCATTATAACCCGTGCAAAAATGATTGAGTCCGTTCCTACTTTACCGTCTCGTTGGTTGCAACGCATGGAAGCTGTTTTGAAAGCTTATGATTTTTTCTTAGAGAAAAGAGATCATTATAAACAATGGGCAGCAGCGTTAGATAAGCCAGAAGAACTGAGTGCGCCTGCGCAAAGACCAGAGCCACGTCCAAAAGCTTCAATGCGTTTTCGTCATATTTCAGTGACTGGTGTACAAAATTGGATGGTTGATCCTTATGCAGTTTACGCCAAATATATTTTGGGTTTGCGTAAAATGGATGATCTGGAGCAAGAGCAAGATCATGCCCAAAAAGGCAGTTTGGTGCATGATACATTGTTTGAATATGTGCAGGCTCATAAATCAGACTGGCCAATAACTGCCAAGCAAGAGATGCTTGATATTTTTCATCGCCTTTGTAAGGACGAAGGCATTCAACGCCCTGAGCTATTGCCTTGGTATCCACGGTTCTTGGTCATGCTTGATTGGTTTGTGCAGCATGAAAATGATTGGCGGAAGACAGGGGCATATCCTGCGGCGTTAGAAGTAAAAGGGGCATATGTTTTCCAAACAGCACAAGGTGATTTTACGATTGAAGCCAAGGCAGATCGTATTGATAAAATGAGTGATGGCAGTTTGGCTATTATAGATTATAAAACCAGCAAAACACTCTCTGAGTCTAAAGTTAAGAAAGGCTTTTTGCCACAACTTCCTTTGGAAGGACTGATTGCACAAAAAGGTACATTTGATAATCTTTCGGCATCTGTTGCAGCCTTACAGTTTTGGAAGATCATAGGGGCTGAATCTGAATCTGGCGATGTCATCGATATCAATAAGGGTAAAGCTATTGATGCGCTGATTGAAGAAGCTGAAGCGGGATTACGGACATTGGTGGAAGTATTTGAACAAGATAATACACCGTATTATTCATTACCTGATGAGAATAATATGCCGCTCTATCAAGATTATGCGCATCTTGCCCGCGTTAAAGAATGGGCCAATGAGAATGATAGTGACAGCGATGGCGGTGATGCATGATAGATATTCAGGCACAATCAAATATCGTTGAACAAGAAAAAGACCCGAACATTATACAACGTCGTGCAGCCAATCCTTTAACCCCTGTTTGGGTTGGGGCGTCGGCGGGGACAGGCAAAACAAAAGTCCTGACCGATCGTGTGCTGCGCTTATTACTACCAGATCATCAAGGGCGTCAAGGTACAGCGGCACACCGCATTTTATGTCTGACATATACCAAAGCGGCGGCAGCAGAGATGAAAGAACGGATCACTGAAACTTTGCGCCAATGGGCAGTGATGAAAGATGATGAACTGCGCACAACATTAGACAAAAAACTTTTTGGTGAGCCTGCCACGGCTTTACAGTTTGAACGAGCACGTTCTTTATTTGCCGCCGTTGTTGATGTACCAGGTGGCCTAAAGATTATGACGATTCATGCTTTCTGTAGCTCTATCCTCGCACGCTTTCCATTGGAAGCAGGGCTTTATCCAGGGATGGAAGCGATGGAAGAGCCAGAAGCGCATCAGCTTCTCAAACAAGCCTTTACACAAGTAATTGAGTTATATAACAGCGACCCTAAAAGCACTCTCCAGCGGGAGATGTTAAACCGCTTACTGCGGGAGAAAAACGACGATCAAATTTTGGATTTGATTAAAGACATGCTGCGTGAACGTCGGCAGTTTGAAAATATCGTTAAACATAAACATGGCTTGTTGCAACTCATTGAAGATGTTTATACGGCACTTGATGCTGACATATTAATAGATGAGCAGGTATTATCGGACAGGTTTTTTGAGGACATCTATGCACGCCAATTAGAGCTTTATGATTTGATAAAAGCTTTTACGGATCAGGATGGTAAAACACATAATGAGGCAGGCTGGAATCTCAAAAATTTTATAGAGAGTGGAAATAGATCATTTAAAGATTGGTGCAGCATTTTTTTGACTAAAGAAGGCACAGTCACAAAAAATGTTGCAAGTATTGTCAAAAAAGCCGATCACATTACAGGTGTTTTTGATCCATTAATGGATAAGACATTACACTGTTTGAAACAAATTAAAGCCAATCGCTTAGCACAACAAACAACCGATCTTTTGTTTGTGGGGAATGCGGTTAAGCAGGCCTATCGTCAATTAAAAGAGCAACAGGCAAAACTTGATTATGATGATTTGATTATCTATACCGCAAATTTGCTTGATAGCGCAGTACATATGAGTCGTGTGCAATGGGTGATGTATAAATTAGATGGTGGTATAGATCATATATTGCTTGATGAAGCGCAAGACACAAATCCAGATCAGTGGGAAATCATTAAGCATTTATGTACGGAATTTTTTACTGGTATTGATGAAGAAAAAGATCGGCCTCGCACGCTGTTTGTGGTCGGTGATGAAAAGCAATCAATTTATTCATTCCAACGGGCAAACCCCGCCGAGTTTCGGAAGATGAAAAAACATTTTACGGATAAGTTCGAAGCGGTCTCGCTACCACTGCAAGACGTACCAATGAACATATCTTTCCGTACAGCGCAAACGGTGTTGGATCATGTTGATGATGTTTTAGAAGATAATTATGAGCCGCATATTTCGTTCCGTGAAGGCCAAGCAGGTCATATTGAGATTTGGCCATTATTGAAAGACGGCGTCAAAGCAAAAGAAGATAATTGGCCGATTCCTAATGTCTTAAAACCAGCCGAAAATGCTGCACCTGTTTTAGCCAAAAAAATAGCAACCACGATCAGAGAGTGGCTTGATACAAAACGGATGCTTGATGCGCGTAATCGCCCTATCGAGCCGCGCGATATTATGATCCTTGTGCGTTCACGCAATGCGTTGGTGCGCCAAATTATCCGTGCATTGAAAGCACAGAATATTCCACTTTCTGGTGCCGATCGTATGGTGCTGATGGATGAGATTGTCGTAATGGATTTACTGGCCGTGATGTCATTTGCGTTGCAGCCCGAAGATGATCTGACGCTTGCCACAATTCTGAAATCGCCGTTTATTGCTCTATCAGAAGAAGCATTGCTGGAGTTGTCTTATGGACGAGAGAAAACAAGCCTTTGGCAAGCACTTAAAAAACATGAACAATATAAGAAGATTACACAATGGCTTGAAGTCTTGTTGACTTTATCGGGTGAGGCTTTGCCGTTCGAGTTTTTAAATCATTTATTGATTTCCTCCTGTCCAGCAAGTTCAAAATCTGGTCGTCATGCTATTGCAAAACGATTAGGTGAAGATGTCTTTGAGGCAGTCGATGAGTTAATGGCTCAAGCTTTATCCTTTGAACAAAATAATATCGCTGGTTTACAATATTTTGTGCAACATATGCGTGCACAAAATATAGAGATAAAACGAGAAACAGATACAGGTGAAAATGTCGTACGGATTATGACAGTGCACGGTGCAAAAGGGTTACAAGCACCGATTGTATTTTTGCCTGATAGTATTGTTACCTCACATAGTTATTCAAAATTAGAACGTCTATTATGGCCACATAAGACAGGTATAGATGTACCTCTATGGTCGGCAAGTAAAGAGAATGATATCCCACTTTATAAAGAATTGCGTGACAACATTAAGACGCAACAAATGGAAGAGTACCAACGATTGCTTTATGTGGCGATGACACGGGCAGAAGACGAGTTATATATCTGCGGCAAACGTGGCAAGTTTGATCCATTGCCAGAGAGCTGGTATCTGGTGACTAAGCGGGCTTTGGAAAAAGCCGAGGATGTAAGCGCCGTGCCCTTCACGGTAGACGATCCCAATTATTTAGAAGATGAAACAAAATTGGTACTGCACCGTGATCGTCTAAGTGATCCTGACCGTGTGGAAAAACAAGATGCGTTAGAGCATATAGAGGCTCAAGCATTGCCCGATTGGGTTGATAAAATGATGCCAGAGGAGCCAAATCCACCTTCGCCACTCACCCCCTCTCGTCCATCAGACGTTGAGCCAGCGGTTCTATCGCCGCTCTCATCTGAACAAAGCTCTCGCTTTAAGCGTGGGAATATTACCCATGCGCTTTTACAATTCTTGCCTGATTTACCTGTTGAAAAACGTCGGCAAGCAGCCAAAAATTGGCTTTCTAAACCTGCCCATGATTTGAGTGCCGAGGTTCAACAAAGCATTGCAGATGAGACATTGGCCATTCTGGAAGATCCAAACTTTGCGCCATTATTCGGTAAAGGCTCTATGGCTGAAGTGCCACTATCGGGTCTTTTAGGTAAGCAAATTCTCTCAGGGCAAATAGATAGGCTACTCATCACCGATACAGAAGTCTGGATTATTGATTATAAATCAAACCGTCCTTCACCGCAGCGCATTGAAGATGTACCTGCTATTTATATGAAACAAATGCGTAGTTACCGCCAAGCGCTTGAAAAGATATATCCTCATCACCATATTAAAACATATCTGTTATGGACAGATGGTCCTCGTTTGATGGAAATTGTTTAAAGGCTGTGCATAGGCATTGATTTTAGGCTGTAACGTTTTGCCTAGTTGGTGCGAATCAATTTGTATAGACTAAGAGCTATTAAGAATAAGTAGAAAGAGAAAAAAATGAGCATTCAAGTAAATGACGATAATTTTGACGCCGAAGTAGTCAATTCAAAAACCCCTGTCATCGTTGATTTTTGGGCAGAATGGTGTGGCCCTTGTAAAGCAATGAGCCCGCTGGTTGATGAATTAGCCGCAGAGATGGGTGACAAAGTTAAAATCGTTAAGGTTAATATTGATGAAAACCCGAACGCACCGACAAAATATGGCGTACGTGGTATCCCAACGTTTATGGCTTTTAAAGACGGTGAAGTAAAAAGCACTAAAGTTGGTGGTATGCCTAAAGACGCTTTGAAGGAGTGGGCTGAATCTGTTGCCTAAAAGCTTAACTGGTTTTAGACTGGCTAGGTGAAACAAGATTATTTAAATATCGCCCTTTTAGAGGCAAAAAAATCAGCGCAAGCGGGAGAGATACCTGTCGGCGCTGTTTTAGTATCTGCAACAGGTGAAATTATTGCGAAAAGCGGCAATCAATGTGAAGCAACCCATGATCCAACGGCTCATGCCGAAGTGCTGGTGATCCGTGAAGCGGCGAAGAAGCTTGGTTCAGTGCGGCTTAATGAGTGTGATCTCTATGTTACCTTAGAGCCTTGTGCGATGTGTGCAGCGGCGATTTCATTTGCTCGTATAAAACGGCTTTATTTTGGCGCTTATGATCCAAAAGGTGGTGGTGTCGATCATGGCGGGCAATTTTTTAATCAGCCAACATGTCACCATGCGCCAGAGGTCTATGGCGGTATGGATGAAAAAAATTGTGGTGATCTGTTAAAAGAATTTTTTATCCAAAGAAGATAATTTATTTAACTAGAACTTCAGCTTGGTCAAAGGGCATCGCTTTGCCGAAGTAATATCCTTGTGCCATAGGACAACCAATATCACGGATCATGGTGAGCTCTGCCTCTGTTTCAATCCCTTCAGCAATGACCTGCATTTGGAAGCCTTGTGCCATAGTGACAATAGCACGGATAATATCAACGCTGCGCTTGTCATGGGTTAGACGAGAGACAAATGAGCGGTCAATTTTTAAGACATCAATCGGGAATTTATGTAGGTAGCTCAGTGATGAATAGCCTGTACCGAAATCATCCAAAGCAATCTGAACGCCGAGGTCTTTTAATTTGAATAAAATTGCCTGCGCTTGGTCTGGGTCATCAATCAATGAGGTTTCAGTAACCTCTACTTTTAGATTCGCAGGGTCAGCTTGCTGGTCTTCTAATATTTTCTCAATCATACCAACAATGCTCTCATCTTTGAAATGTAGCCCTGAAAGATTGGTACTAACGAATAGTTTCTTCTTTTTCCATTGATGAATAAAAGCACATGCTTGGTCTAAAATAGCGTAATCAATGCTGCCGATCATTTGTAAGCGTTCTGCAAAAGGCAAAAACTCGAAGGGCATAATGATATTGCCATCACGATCATGCCAGCGAACAAGTGCTTCAAAACCAATAACTTTTGGCTTTTTTGTCTGTATATCAACGACAGGTTGCAACCAAGCTTTCATCTCATCATAGCGCAGGGCGTTAATGATTTTTTGCTCCATATCCAGCTCTTCAAGAGCAGATTTACGTTGATGGGCAATATTACCAAATATTTCATGGCTGATAGTTTCAGGTGTTGGCGCTTCAATATCTTTTTCTAATTGTGCTAAGTTTCTAAGATGTTGAATAACATGTTCTGGATCAGGAAGATCGGCCGATTCAGGCAAATAAATACGGGTTTTACGGTACCGGTCAATCAACAGTGAGAAAAGCGTTGAGATGATCGGATCCATACCGCTGATCCGTTCTTTAACCCCCGCCCGAGAGATCGCATAGACATCTGTATCAGCTGTGGCACGTGCAGCAGCTGTACGCACACCGGGTTCCATCAGTGCCATTTCACCGAAAATATCACCAGCACTTAACATTGAGCCAATGGACTCAGCGCCTGTATGGGATTGGGTGATAATGGCGACAGAGCCATCAATGATAATAAAGGCATGATCGCGCATATCTCCCTTTTTGAAGATATAGTCCCCTTTTTTGAATGAGAGGTGTTGGCTGATTGTGTCTTTTTGAATGTTCATAGTTCTCATAGTAGCTAAGCCATGGAAATTGTAAAATCTCTTTGTTACAATTTCTTCGTTAAATATACTTTCCTTGTAAAAATACCACATATAGTATATATTATGACAAAAAATTAAAAATAACGATGGAGGGTGATTGAAATGCCTAAAGGTGTCGCTGCAAAGACTGCTGCTGAAATGTTCCAAAGAACTTTGGGCGATTTAGCTCAAACAGAGAATAGAGAATTTGAAGAATTATCTGCCCTATTTCAATGTAATTATTTGATAGCTTTGTCAAAACTCAAAGAGAGAGGTTTTAAACAGAGATATATTAATGTCTCGGGTAATAAAAAAGCGCAAGGTAATTCAGAAATTCACCTACATTTTAATGTTTCTGCAGAAGGTGCTTTCACTATTATTGTAGATGGTAAAACATCTAAACATACAGCTTCTGAAATTGCCAAATCGCTAACGACATTTATTGATAAACATAGTGACCATGGTCAAGCGGTAGAAAAAATAGATATCCACGATGGACTAAGTATGATTTCCTATGTATTTGCAAATCCTGTGCTCAGAAATTTTGCACGGCGTACTGATAGAGATGGTGTTCTTTCTATGGCTAATGAACAAAATATATGCCGTGTTGTTAATAGAAATGTCATAGATATTATTGAAGACATTAAGCGAAAAAGTGGTCCAAAGCTTTCAAGATAGGGTTTGGCTTATTCATTGGATAAAGATGAATTTCTTCAACGCCTGATTTTTGGGCAGTAATAATTTGTTCTTGTAGGAAGATGGTACCTTCCTCAATCATTTTCTCTGATGATAAATCTGCAAAGCGTCGGGTAATCGTCTCAGGTATTTTAGCCTCAGCACCATGAGCAAAGCGTGAAATAAGCTCAAAATCACTAATTGCCATCAATCCAGCAATAATAGGTTTGGTAATGCCAGCTTGCGCTGTTTTCTTCACAAAATCATCAAAATATAGCTGGTCAAAATAGAATTGTGTGATGGCTTGGTCTGCCCCTTGATCGAGTTTTTGTTTTAAGTGTTGTATATCTTGACCTAGCGTTTCGGCTTGCTTGTGTTTTTCTGGATAAGCACCGACTGATATTTTAATCGCAGGTGCATGAGATTTTATCAATGCAACAAAATCACTGGCATAGTGGCAATATTCATTTCCTTGAGGCGGCTTATCCTCTCGGCTTCGGGGCCAATCACCCCGTAGCGCAACAATGTGCTGAATTTCTGCGTTTAAAGCCTTGTCTAAACGTTGTTTTAAAATATCTTTAGGGGTACCGATACAGCTCATATGGAGAGCAACAGGCGTATCGGTATGATTTTGTATGGTTTGAGCAAGCTTAAGACTGCTGTCAAACTCTTGTGTTTTGGTACTAAACGTAATACTAAAAAAGCTTGGATTATAGGTACTTAAGCTTTCAGTAAGTTTTAATAATTCCCGTTTTTCATCGGCAGTGTGGGGGCAAAAAAATTCGGCACTAAATCGCATATAAAGATATTTATAAGCTATGTATGAATAACCGTCCAGCATTGAGAAAAATCAAAGCATAAAAGTTTGATTATTTTACATATCTATGATAGAGTGGCGCAGAAATAATAAAAGATATATGAATATGATTGAACCAGTACAAATACATTCTCAAGATAAAGAGCAAGCGACAATGCCGCATTATGAAAGTGACTGGCAAAAAGCTCTTGTGGCTATATGGGTAGATTGTGTTGATCGTTTTGCGCCAAACAATGTAGATGTGGATTTCTATTATCGTGCTGTGTCATATACAGTCGGTCATCAAGCTAAGATAGCGGTTAACTTCAGCGAGATTAATAAAGAAAATTTATACCAATTTATTCTCGAAAATTCGGCTTATTTTACTGATGTAGACAGTGACTCTGTGCTAAACGCTCTTCAAAACCCTGTCGTTTTTGACCCTCAACTTGATTTAGAAATTATCCGCCAACATCTTTTATTCGACAGTGTAGATGAAAATGTTTTGAGCGAAGGAAAAGCTTCTTTTAACGCATTAAGTCAAGCGCAGCAGGCACAAAATTTTGATCAATGTTTGTTATTAATTAATAAGGTTATTGGGCTCTTTCCAGAAGACTTTCCTTACGATGTTACAGATTCAAGAACACAAAGTAAGCTAGCCCCTTTTATTGATAAAATATTGTATTTGCCGAAAGCATCCCAGCAAGGATTAGGGATTGAGGCAATGATTTCTTATGCTGAGAAAACTCAAAAGTTTGTAAATGAACTGGACGCATTACGTGTGTCTAATGTTGCAAAACATTTACATGATTTGTTAAAGGAATCTGAATTTATAGCTGCCTTAGCGGAAGCCAATTTCAAAGGAAATACAAAAGCGTTTTTTGAAAAGTATGAATATTTAAAAGCAAGAAATCGACTTCAAGAAGCGCATAAACAACGAATCAAGAAGAAGGCGGAAGCGTTCTTGTCAATGCGCCAGAGCATTTTAGGTATTGAAGCGGCTGAATTTATTTTACCTAGGGTAGCGCAAAAAACTAGCATACTGTCAAAAATGTCATGGCCTAAGATGAGCATGCCGAAAATTAATGTTAGAGCTGCGTTCAAATCAGTTGTGGCCAAATTACCGAAAGGGACACCGGTCGCAGAGGCTGAAGCAGAGCCAGTTATAAACGATCCATCTGTCGTCGATGAAAAAGATCAAGCGCAAATTGATATGGATAAGATATTGGCTGATGCGAAAAAGGTAGAACAAATTTCCTCTAAAACAGTCGGCAAGTTTTTGGCTGTGTTTATTGGCCTACCTCTCTTCGGATTGGCGGCTTCTGTTGGTCTTGTTAAATATAAACAAGAGCAAGAAATGGTTAAGAACAAGCGTTATATAGAGGCAGGCCTTACGCCAGATATTTGCAATACGAGTGAGAGAATGCAGGCAATTTGTGATGAAAGTGCCGAAGTATATACAAATATAGAAAAAACCAAGGCAGCTATTGATGCTGTAGAATATCAAGAGATCTTAGCTGAGGCGACATTGGTTGATACAAAAAGTAATTTTATTCGTGCAGTGTTTTGTGAGGATTTAATGAATCCACCTTCTTATGCTGTAGATATTAAGATGTCATCTGAGCTCAAAAATTTCTGTGAAACGGACGTTCTTTCAAAACAGCCAAGTCCACCATCTTTAAAGCCAACACGTTTACAACAGCGTGATTTAGGCTAAAGATAAAATCATTCTTTAAAATCAATCTATATCAAGTTACACTCATTAAATGGGATTTTGGAGCAAGCTAATTGGTGGGCGTAAAAGCGAGTTAAAAGCTGAAATTGCCCGTCTTGAAGCTTTTTTGTCAGCCATGCCAGGGGCTTATTGTGGCTGGTCTGCTAAAGGCGAACTTGCTTATTCCCCTGATTTCCCCAAATTACTTGGATTACAGCAAATTAGCGATATCAACGATATTTACAATGCTCTTAGCACGACAGATGCTGCCGCATTAGAGGGTTATTTTATGGCTCTACGTAATAAGGGCACTGATTTCAGCTATGAGGCACGGACAGAAGATAAGTCAAAAGTGCTCTATTTTACAGGTCAGCGAGGCCGCAATCTCGCCCTGAATGTCAGTTATGACATTTTATGCGTGAATGATATGACGGCTGTTTATGCTGAAAAGAACGAGCTATCAGATGCGCGCGATCGTGCTGAGGAAAGTGAAAGTTATTTTAAAACGATTTTGGATACAGTGCCGCTACCGATTTGGATGGTTACAGGTCAACAAGGTAGACTAGAATGGGTTAATCGTTTCTATGCTGAGTGTTTAGAATCGACAAGAGAACGTATTTTAGACGAACAGCAATTTTTTAAATTCGGCAGTAATAAAAATAAGAAACAGCCTGTTTCGACAGTGCAGGCACTTTGTGCTTTGGCCCTTCAAACAGGGGATCGACAAATTCAAGAAAGTCATATTGTGTTGCATGGGCAGCGGCGCTTGTTACGTTTTGTGGCAACTGCCATGCCAGGGCGTGATGCAGTTATTTGTATGACTAAAGATATTACTGCTCAAGAAGATGCAGAGCTTGCAACACAGCAATCTATTCAAAATGCGACCGCTCTTTTTGAACATATTCAATCAGCGATTGCCTTTTTTGATCCCGATGAAAGTCTTGAATATTTCAATCCTGAATTTGCAAGGCTTTGGGATTTAGAAGAAAGTTGGCTTAATCAACACCCAAAATTATCCGAGATTATGGAGCGGTTGCGTGATATGCGTCGTTTGCCTGAGCAAGCTGACTTTAGAAGCTTTAAGCAAAGCTGGCTGTCTCTTTTCACTGAAGTATTTGAGACGAAAGAAGATCTGCTACATTTGCCTGATAGCCGTACAGTGAGAAAGCTTTGTATTCCACGTCCAACGGGTGGCATTATTATGACTTTTGAAGATGTAACCAGCTCTTTAGAGCTTGAATCCTCTTATAACACATTGATGGCGGTGCAGAAGGAAAGCTTAGATAATTTAGCCGAAGGCGTTGCTGTTTTTGGTGGGGATGGTCGTTTAAAGCTGTATAACCCTACTTACGCAAAGATTTGGAATATTCCACCAGAAGATTTAAGTGGTGAGCCGCATATTACTAAGCTTGTTGACAAGAAAAAAACGAGCTTTGCAGAAGATCGTTGGCAGGAGGCTCGAAATTTATTGATGCGGCATGCGCTGGATCGAACCAGTCGAGAAGATAATTTAGAATTAGCGGATGGTACAGTAATATTGGTTTATACTGTACCGCTGCCAGATGGTGGGGTGATGATTACCTATGGTGATATTACGGCCACGATCCATGTTGAAACAGCCTTGCTTGAGAAAAATGCCGCACTTGAAACAGCCGAGCGGTTGAAATTAGATTTCTTGGCCAATGTGTCGTATCAGCTGCGGACGCCGTTGAATGCGATTATGGGTTTTTCTGATATATTGGCCAATCAGTATTTTGGCCCACTTAATGAACGCCAAGAAGAATATACGTCTGGCATTTCTGATGCTGGTAAACGCTTGCTCAGCTTGATTGATGATATTCTCGATCTTTCAACGATTGAGGCGGGCTATTTAGAATTACATCCTGATACCGTAAATGTGCCAGCGATGTTAGATAATATTTATAATCTGACACAAGAATGGGCGCGTAAGGAGTCGATCCGTGTGGAGCTTGATTGTCCAAAAACCATCGGTAAAATAGAAGCCGATGAACGGCGTTTAAAACAAATTCTTTTAAACCTTATCCGTAATGCGATTGGTTTCACACCAGAAGACGGCAAGATTACGATCAAGGCTAAAAAAGATAAAGAATTTGGTGGTGTTGTGATTAGTGTCACGGATACAGGGCCCGGTATTAAACCAGAGGATCAGCGCCGTATTTTTGAACCATTCCAACGTGGTTCTTCGACAAAGCATAATAATACAGGCGTTGGTTTGGGACTGTCATTGGTGAAAAATATCGTTGAATTGCATGGTGGTAAAGTTGAGCTTGAAAGCGATCTGGGCAAGGGTACCACAGTATATCTATATATACCGTCGAAAGTAAAAAATGAAAATGATGCTGTTGCAGCGTAGCTTCTTTATATTCTTTTTAATATCTTTGACGCTGATTTTTCCTCAAAATGCTTATGCGCAAGGTCAAAGCTTTGAAGATCGTTTGCCTGCCGAGATTAAAAAAAGCGATGATGCATTTCTGACTTTAACATCCGAGAATGATAATTACGGCAGTGGAGCAGATCAGGATTATACTAATGGCATACGTATGACTTATTTTAAACGTGGTATGCGCTCCCCTTTTCTCGTAAATCTGGCTGATAAATATATTCCGACATTTGAGGTTAATGAAACGACATCTGTTAGTTATTCAGTTGGTCAAAATCTCTATACACCCCAAGATACACAGGCGGCTATACCTAATCCGAGTGATAGACCATATGCCGCTTTCTTATATGGTTCCGCTAGTTTTTCAACACTGAGTGATAACCATATTGATGATGTTGAGTTAACCCTAGGTATTGTTGGTCCAGCTGCTTTGGGAGAGCAAACGCAAAGGACTGTCCATCATTTTTTAGGTGTTAATGAGCCACAAGGCTGGGATTATCAATTGGAAAATGAACCTGGTTTAATTGTGTCATGGCAACGCCAATGGCCAGAAGCCTATGCAACAGATATTGATGCCTTTAGATTTCGTGTTATGCCGCATATAGGGGCAACGCTAGGAAATGTTTATACCTATGGTTCCTCTGGCCTTACACTGCAACTTACGCCAAAGCAGTTTCAATGGCAGGGACAACCCTCTCGTGTACGCCCAGCAATGCCCGGCAATGGATTTTTTGCCGTTCAGGATAATAAATTTGCGTGGTCATTATTTGCAGGTGTTGAAGGGCGGGCGATTGGCCGAAATATTTTTCTTGATGGTAATAGTTTTGAAGACAGCCCTTCGGTCGATAAAAAATATGGTGTAGCGGATGCCAGTGCGGGGGTTAGTTTAACGTATGGCCGTACCCAAATTTCTTATACATTGAATTGGCGGTCCCGAGAGTTTGAAGGGCAAGATGATCCTTCAATTTTTGGGGCTATATCAATAGGGCGCAGGTTTTAGGCATCTATTTTTTCTCTAAAATTGCAGTGAAAAAACCGTCAGTGCCATGGGCGGCAGGGCTTAACTTCATAAAATCACCTGTATCAGGGCATTGGGTATCAAAACCCATATCAGCCCACGCTTGTTGCACTGGCAATACTTTAAAGTCAGGGTTAACGTCAAGGAATGCCTTAATCTGAGCTTCATTTTCTTCTTCAAAGAGTGAGCAGGTTGCATAGACTAAACGACCACCTTTTTTGACGGCTTTGCCGACACGGTTTAGAATATCTGTTTGTAATGCCTTGATCTCATCTAATGAAGGGCCATAAAAATGCCAGCGAAGTTCTGGGTTGCGCCGCCATGTCCCAGAAGATGAGCAAGGTGCGTCCACCAATACAACATCAAATGTTTCTTTTTGACGTTTAAACCATTTCTGGGTCTTTTCATCTTTTAAGCATTTTAGTTCAACATTATGGATATGCGCTTTGCGATACCGTTTACGACCTCGCTCTAAGCGACGTTCATCCATGTCCGTGGCAACGATTGAACCCTTATTTCCCATTTGCGCAGCCAGCGCCAATGTTTTGCCGCCCCCACCAGCACAATAATCAAGTACCCGCATTCCAGATTTGACGCCACAAAGCGCAGCGATCATCTGCGAGCCTTCATCTTGAATTTCAACATGACCCTTAGAAAAAGCCTTTGTTTTTGCAAGATATGCTTTGCCCTCAACCCTTAAACCATGCGGGGCATAATGCGTACGCTGCACACGTACACCGTCTTTATGTAGTGACCCCATGGCTGCTTCTATAGTTGTACCGATAGTATTTACACGAATATCAAGTGGTGCCATTGTTTGCATGGCACGCATTTCAGGCTCGTAGTTTTTGCCAAAGCGTCTTTTTAGCATTTCTGCCGCCCATTCTGGGGCTTCTAATTGAACGTCCAAGGGCATGTCTTTAGTCTCAATGTCTTGGCCAAGATGCTTGTGTAGAAGTTTTGTTTCTTCAGGGGATAATCCATCCACGGCATATTTGCCACCACCAGAAAATAGACGCTCTTCAGGTTTCTCATCGTGAAAGGCACAATCAATAATCGCAAAATTACGTGGTGTTTCTGCCATCTTACTTTGCGCTAAATGCCAGCTATAACGTGCTTTATGGCGCATAATACGGTATAGACGTTCAGCAATTTCGGAGCGGTCTTTGCTGCCTATATATTTTTTATTACGAAACCAATCGCCTGCAGTGACATCTACGGGTAAACGCCATGTGAATACTTGTTCTAATAAATCTATAAGTCCAGCGATACGGGCTGCAGGGGTCATAATTTTACTTTCTCTAAGATAGTATTTGTATCTCGCCAGCCAAGGGCAGATTCATCTACCGTCATACCACCGATTTCTAGTCTTTTTTTGCCAATACGTTGGCCACCAAGTTTCTCGTAGAAAGGCATAGCACGTTTATTGTTTTTTATAACCCATAAAATAAGAGATCGGCTGCGTTTTTCGCTTAGGTCTTCCGCAATGCGGTTCATTAGCGCTTTGGCAATGCCTTGGCGCCAGTAATCCGGATGCACGTAAAGTGCGTAAATTTCCCATGCATAAAGTGGTATAATTCCTTTATCGCCAGGGGGTCTGGTACGTACAGGGCCACAAGAGATAAAACCTGCGGCCTTACCATCAACCACGGCGACATAGCCAGGTTGGACAATCTCTAGCCAGCTTTCCCATTTTTCTACAAGCTCCTCAATAGTCAGCGCATCAAGATAGGCATCACTGGCAAGGCCACGATAGCCTTGTTTCCAGCTCTCAACAAAAATACCTGCTATTTCTTCAGGACTGGCTTGTTCTATTGGTTTAATCTGCATCTTGACCTTGGGCTTTTAAGCCATTACCTATAACACATAATAAGGAGAGATAACAATGACAACCGCATTTATATTCCCCGGCCAAGGCAGCCAATTTATTGGTATGGGTAAAGATTTATATGAGAATTTCCAAGAAGCCCGTGAAACCTTTGAAATGGTTGATGATGCCTTAAAACAAAAGCTATCAAAAATGATGTTTGAAGGCGAAGCAACAGACCTTAATTTAACTGAAAATACACAACCTGCATTGATGGCTATGTCGATGGCGGTGATGAATGTATTACGGGGTCAAGGTAAGTTTGAATTATCACAACAAGCCAATTTTGTGGCGGGACATTCTTTGGGTGAATATGCCGCATTGACGGCAGCTCAATCTTTAGAGTTAGATATTACCGCAAAGCTATTGAAATTGCGTGGTCAAGCGATGCAGCGTGCTGTACCCGTTGGCCAAGGGGCAATGGCCGCTATTTTAGGGCTTGATTTTGATGATGTGAAAAAGATCACGGAAGCGGCATCGAATGAGGATATTTGTGAAGCGGCCAATGATAATTCGAATGGTCAGGTTGTTATATCTGGCCATGCGGGTGCAGTGGCAAAAGCGATTACACTGGCGACAGAAGCTGGTGCCAAGCGGGCGATTGAACTACCTGTCAGCGCACCGTTTCATTGCCGTTTAATGGCTCCGGCGGCACAAGAAATGGCAACAGCTTTGGCTGATGTTGATTTCCGTCCACCAACCGTACCAGTCATTGCTAATGTGACGGCCTCGACTGTGACAGACCCCAGCCAAATTCGCCAATTATTAGTTGAGCAAATCACAGGGACAGTTAGATGGCGTGAATCTGTGATATATATGAAAACGAAAGGCGTTGATAAGGTTCTTGAGATTGGTGCTGGTAAAGTATTATGTGGCTTGGTTAAGCGTATTGAGCCTGATATTGACGCACAAGCCATTGGTACAGCAGAACAGATAGATACGTTTTTATCAACGCTATAATGTTCAAGAACCCGCCGAAAGATTGTCAGCTTTGCCCACGATTAGTGGCGTATCGCCGAGAATCTCAAGCAAAATTTCCTGATAAATATAATGGCGCTGTTCCTTCTTTTGGACCGATAACAGCAAAAATGCTTGTGGTTGGCTTGGCGCCAGGGCTTAAAGGAGCCAATTTTACAGGCCGCCCTTTCACAGGGGATTATGCGGGTGATGTATTGTACCCAGCCCTTTTAAGACATGGTTTTGGCACAGGTATTTTTAAATCTCGTCCTGATGACGGGGTTGAATTAACCAATGCCCGTATCACAAATGCCGTGCGTTGTGTGCCACCTCAAAACAAACCAATTGGTGAAGAGGAAAATAATTGTCGTCCGTTCTTGATTGAAGAAATGACTTCTATGCCAAATTTAAAAGTTTTGTTCGTTTTAGGCTGTATTGCTCATGTGGCTGTGTTGAAAGTTTTAGGATTAAAGATCAAAGATTATCCATTCGGGCATGAGCAAGTAAACAAACTACCCAATGGCCTTATTTTGGTTAGTTCTTATCACTGCTCTCGCTATAATGTGAATACAGGGCGTTTAACCGAGGATATGTTTGACTCTGTGATGGCCAAAGCGAAGAGCTTTTTATAGGATAATACAAGAATGTATTCCCCGCAAAAGCGGGGATCTTTTAGACCCCCGTTTACACGGGGGAAGCAGGATAGGAAAAAAGTAATGCGTGAGATTGTTTTTGATACAGAGACAACGGGGATTAAGCCTTTAGAGGGGGATAAGTTGGTTGAAATTGGCTGTGTCGAGTTGATTGACCATATGCCGTCTGGCCGTACCTATCACCAATATATCAACCCAGAACGTGATGTGCCTGCTGAGGCGGTTGCGGTACATGGTTTAAACGAAGATTTTTTGAAAGATAAGCCAACTTTTGCTGAGATTGTCACAGATTTCTTAGACTTTATCGGCCCTGATGCCAAGTTGATCGCCCATAATGCTGATTTTGATATGGGTTTTATGAATGCGGAACTTGCAGCCTGTGGCTTTCCATCTTTAGATAAAAGACGTGTGATTGACACATTGACCATAGCGCGTAAGAAATTCCCAGGCTCTCCCGCCTCGTTGGATGCGCTATGCCGCCGCTTTGAAATTGATAATAGCAATAGAACGCTTCATGGTGCTTTGCTTGACTCTGAGTTACTCGCAGAAGTGTATTTAGAGTTAATTGGTGGCCGTCAGCATGGTCTAACTTTAGCTGCTGAAGGGGTTGATTCCAGAGGTGACCCAACTGTTACATTGCTTAAAAAACGTGACTTTAGAGAGCCACGTATTTTTGAAATATCAGAACAGGAAAAGCAGGCGCATGCCGCTCTTTTGGAAGAGTTAACGGATCCTATTTGGAAAAAGCAAGCGGATTAGATCCTGAAATAAATTCAGGATGACATTTCACGATGTCATTTAACGATAGACCAATCTATTTTTTTACCTGAATGTGGGAAATTAACTGTCTCGGCGGCATTACCACCACGGCGGATAATCTCAACAAAACGGACTTCTTTGCCATTTGGCAATGGCCATCCAGAAGACCCTGTTGATACACAGAATTCACCATCTTCTACACCAAAAATACCAGCGGCAATTTTACCAAAGATAGGATATTGGTTGATGTAGAGTTTTACGTGCTCATCCATATGACTGTTGAATGTATCTGGATCAAGCGAGCATTTTAAATTGCCGTAGCCATCTGTCCATACAACGGTGTCTTTTGGGTAATCAGGGATATCGCTTTTAATATCTGCGCCTAAAATATCTTCATTATCATTAAATAATTTTCCAAAGGCGATTGGGAAAATATCACGTGAACGGAATTGCGAGCCCTCTTTGCCAATATTGATAGCACGGATCTCAACGCATGCTTCTTTTATGAAAGAAAGCGAATAACCAGAATTAACGACAACACCTTCAACGCCGTTATAAAGTTTGAAGTAAACCAGTGCTTCGCCTTCACATTTAACACGGGCTTTTGGATCGTCTTTTCTTGGCGCTGTATTGACGAAGAATTTTGTCCTTTTTGCAAAGCCTTCTGGCGTGCTCGGGACGTTCATTGCAAGCTGTGCCAAACAAAAACCTGTGGATACTGTGTCAAAGGCAGGTACATTCTGGTCGATGAAGCGGAAATTCGTCCCTTCCATAGCGGCTGAAAGGCGCATGTGTACTTCGTTAAACGCTAAATGGTCACCATAGTCACCGATTACATAGATATCTGTTGTTTGTGTCATTTTACACCCCTTTTTTATCATTTTAGAGGGCAATATAAGCATCTTTGTGCAGTGAGGCAAAGCTTAAATTTGTCGAAAAAATTATTTTATGCTAAATTCCATAATGGGAGATATTAATATGGTATATAAAAGTTTAGCTATGGGTGCTTTTGCATTTGTCACTGCACTCTCATCTCAAGCACAGCAATCAGAAACTTTGTCCGATATATCTCCAGATCCGTCATATTTCATGCTTCAAGGGTCTCCAAATCCAGTAAAGTCGTATAATTCTGAGAAAAGCCCTCAAATGGTTTTTGATAAGGTCGCACCTATAGACGCCAATAGACCTGTTGTTAGTTACGATCCGAGCATTAATTTACCAATCAATCTGCAAGAAGGATTGTATTATCGTATTCAACCAAAAACAGATGAACAAAGAGATTTAGAAGAGCAAAGAACGCGAAGAGAAACCAGAAAGACAGGCTGGGCACAAATCGGAGAAACTCTTATAGATGAAGGTACCGTCGGATATAAATTTGAGAATGGTATATTTCTTGAGGTAGATCAAATGGATATTAATACCAGCACGGGAGATCGTGAAATTGATCGCATGACAAGTAAGCATAAGAGCGATTTTTGGGGTCTAAGATTAACTTATGTGCAGTGATTTCTCACCAACCAGTTTCACATTTCCGAAAGTTGTGACATTTGTATAAAGAATGCTATAGCCTAATTCTTTCATAATATCGATCATTTCTTCGAGTTTTATTACGAGCGTTTTATCCTGAATATTATGTTTTATTTTCATGTCATCCGTGACATAGCCATAACGCTCGGGCAGGGTTTTATCACGTAGTGGAAAGCTTTTTCCAAATTCATTATCATAGCCAGAGACAGAGATATAAAAACGCCCGCCTTGTGGTAAATATGTGGTTAATTCTTTCATAAAGGCCATCAATTCAGTATAGGGCATATAATTAAGGGCTCGTTGTGAATAGATCAGATCATAAGGCGCTAAGTCTTTCTTGACGTCTATGGCGTTGAATTGATTTTGAATAAGGGTGATTTGATCGCTTTTTATGACTCCAGCATCAACTACTTCCTGAATGTAATGAGAAGGGTCATCACGATCAATTAATGTCGCCTTGTGCCCTGCTTGGGCGATACGAATAGCATGTTTACCTGCTCCACCGCCGATATCAAGACAATGGAGCGTTTTTCCATGTTGTTTTTGTTCAATTAGATATTCCAAACATAATGTATCAATATCATCGAGCGGCTGGGAGGTGAGAATAGGCGTGCCTGTTTCGGCATCCGTTTTAAAGACAATATCTTTCAGGACTCTGTAGGTTTTCATATGCCTGTTTTACGAATTTTTTCGTCTTTGTAAAGTTTTGACATGATTTCAAAAATGAAGGCTGTCGACCAGCCAAAGAGGATAAAACCATTCGCAGCTTGGAAAGAACTTATTAGCCGCCATTTTTCGCTAAGAACGATGTCGCCATAGCCAACTGTGGTGAATGTAGAGGTAGAAAAATACAAGGCATCACTAAATGAATTAAACTCATCTAATGAGAGATAAAATCCAGCCCATATCCATATTTCGACTATATGAGCTACAAAAACGAGCCAGACAGCAATAACCATGAGAATAGCCAGCCAAAAGCGTTTGGTGAGTTTGAAAATGAGAGGGGATATACGTTCAATTAACTCAAATATATTCGTTAAAAATAAAGCATGAATAATCACTGTACTTAGAATTATTAATGTTCCTAGGGCAAATTGTAATAGAAGCATTGTTATATATCCTCTCTTCTAAAGCACGTCTGAATGTGGTCGTTAACCAGCCCCACCGCTTGCATATAGGCGTAGATGATCGTTGAACCCACAAAATTCATACCACGTTTCTTGAGGTCTTTTGAAATGGCGTCGCTAATTTTTGTTGAGACAGGGATATCAGCCATTGATTTAAGTTTATTGTTAAGCGGCTTTCCATCAACATAAGACCAAAGATACGTGTCAAAGGAGCCGAATTCTTTTTGAATCTCTATATAAACTTTGGCATTACGAATAGCAGAGCGGATTTTAAGTTTGTTACGAATGATGCCTGCATTATTGAGGAGCGCTTCGATCTTTTTCTCGTCATACTGGGCGACTTTTTTTACATCAAAATTATCAAATGCCTGTCGGTAGGCTTCTCGCTTTTTTAATACTGTTTCCCAACTCAAACCAGCCTGTGCGCCTTCTAATATAAGCATCTCAAATAAATGGCGATCATCATGGACGGGCACACCCCATTCTGTATCATGGTATTCAACATAGCCTGTCCAGCCATCTTTTCCTATTTTTGCCCATGAACATCTGGGCTTGTCATGTGTTGTCATCATTGTATGGTTTATAAGTTAATGATAAAAAGAAGAAAAGGAATTTATCATGTCTCAAGAAATGTTATCGGCTAGCTCAATTAAGGCCGCAAGTAAAAGTAAGGCTAAAAAGTCTTCGCATGGCGGTGCTGGTGCAGCCGGTCATGTGCAAGATGGCATGGATACAGAGCTGAACGCCATTATGGGAAAGTCTACCCAACAAATCATTCCTATTGATGTAGTTCACGGCAGTACAATAGAAATTGGTTTGTCTTGGAATAATACAGTCACAATCCGTGAAGAAGGTTTGTTGAATAAGATATTTAAAAAAATGCGCCAAGAAGGGGTCGACCTTGATTTAGGCTGTTTGTATGAGCTAAATGGTGATCGTCGTGGCTGTTTACAAGCTTTTGGCGAGTTATTCGGCGCTTTTGGTGAACCGCCTTATATTCATCATGGTGGTGATGAACGCACAGGTGATACAGAAGGTTTTGATGAAGTGATGCGGGTTAATGGTGCTCGTTGGTCAGAGATCAATCGTATTTTAGTATATTGTTATATTTATAAAGGCCCACATATGTGGGAAGATATATACCCAGAAGTGACCTTGTCTGTGCCAGGTGTTCAAGACACGAAATTTCATTTATCGGCCTATCGTGATGATCTGCCCGTTTGTGCTTTGGCAACATTAGAAAATGTTGATGGGAATATCCGTCTTAGTCCCCATGCTGAATATTTCCATGACCATGCGTCAATGGATCGTGCTTTTGGCTATGGTTTGCGCTGGGAAGATGGAAAGAAAAACTAGTCTCTATGTCAGGTGACGCATTTATTATAGACCAAGGCTGGTCATCCTATACGGCTGAAGAACATCAAACATGGAAAAGGTTGTATGAACGCCAACGTGCCTTATTGCCGGGGCGTGCCTGTGATGAATTGATTCAAGGTATGGATGATCTGGACATCGGAGCTGAAGGCATTCCCAATTTTGATGATTTGAATGAAAAGCTTTCTAAAACTACTGGCTGGGAAGTCGTGGCTGTGCCCGGCCTTATACCTGATGAGCCATTTTTTGAACTGCTATCTCGTAAGAAATTTCCAGCGGGGAATTTTATTCGTAAGCCACATCAATTGGATTATATTGAAGAGCCAGATGTCTTTCACGATGTTTTCGGGCATGTGCCGCTTCTTAATAATCAGGTTTATGCCGATCATATGCAGGCTTATGGGTTTGGCGGGTTACGGGCTAAGGATCACGGTACAGTGAAGAATCTTGCACGTCTTTACTGGTATACCATCGAATTTGGCTTGATGAATACCAAGAATGGTTTGCGTATTTATGGGGCAGGGATTGTGTCTTCACCAGGGGAAACAATTTTTGCGCTGGATGATCCATCACCTAATCGTCTGCAATTTGATGTGATGCGGATCATGCAAACCGACTATATTATTGATGATTACCAACAAATCTATTTTGCGCTGGATAGCTTTGAGCAATTATACAAAGAAACCGATATTGATTTTGAGCCACTGTATAAGCAATTAAAGGCTGAAAATAAAACTTATCAGGTTGATGCGTTGGCAAAGACCGATGTCATTATTACCCGAGGTACACAAGCTTACGCTAAAGCAAAAAAAACAGCCTGATTATTCAGCGGCATCTTTTTTCTCAGACACACCGAGTTTTTCTTGAAGATTTGTTGAGCTAGTCGTGTACTGGAAACGTAATTTCTTATCAGGATAGACATATCTAAAGGCTTGTTGCGCCATCAATGCGCCTTCGTGGAAACCTGAGAGGATTAGTTTTAATTTACCAGCATAATGGTTGATATCACCAATGGCAAAAATACCAGCCTCGGATGTTTCAAACTTCTCTGTATCAACAGGAATAAGGTTCTCGTGCAAGTTAAGCCCAAAATTTGCCACAGGACCGAGCTTCATCGTCAGACCATAAAAGGCTAAAAGTGTGTCACAGCTATATTGTTGCATTTCACCGCTGTCTTTATCTTTATAGGTGACAGATTTTAGTTGTCCATTATCACCGTGAAGTTCTTTGATATCGCCAGTCATCACTGACATTTTACCGTGCTTAACTAATTCGAGCATTTTATTGACTGAGTCTGGGGCGGCACGAAATTCGGGACGGCGGTGAATAAGACTGATTGATTTAGCGATTGGCTGTAAATTTAAAGCCCAGTCTAAAGCTGAGTCTCCGCCACCTGCAATGAGGATATTCTTGTCTTTGAATTGATCCATTTTACGCACGGCATAAAATACAGATTTACCCTCAAATGTATCAATATCGGCGATCGGTGGTTTTTTCGGGGTAAATGACCCACCACCTGCCGCAATGACAATGACTTTGGCCTCTATTTTTGTACCTTCATTGGTTGTGACAACCCAATTACCTTCATCATTTTTCTCAACGGCTTCAGCCATTTGACCAAGATGGAATGTTGGAGAGAACGGC
>MDSV01073212.1_pt1 | contig 30312 bp, 39 predicted proteins | sample 810851 | NCBI WGS metagenome assembly MDSV01 (sample SAMN05326640, study PRJNA326480) | marine metagenome | isolation source: seawater | place: Atlantic Ocean: North East | collected 2012 | reverse complement strand
TTTTTGGAAAAATTAAAAAATGGGATTGGAAGAAATCGTCCCAGCAATATCTTTAATAGCTGTTTTAATATTAGTTCTTCCTGCATTTCTTAGATCTAATTCAAAATTAAAACAGTTTTTAACAAATTTATCTATTTGGGCTATAATTGTTTTAGGAGTTATGATAGTTTCATATTTTATCTTTCAATGAAAAAAATTAATTTAGCTATCACAGGATGTATGGGAAGAATGGGACAGCAAATTATTAAATCTGCTAGATCAGATAAAAATTTTAAGATAGTAGCTCTTACAGAAAATAGAATTATTAAAAAAAAAATTGCTGGGATTAAACCAAGCTTAAATACAGAAGAAGCTTTTAAAAAAGCTAATTTAATAATAGATTTCACAATTCCCAAATGTACATTCGAAACTTTAAAAATTGCTTCAAAATTAAAAAAAAGAGTTGTTATTGGAACAACTGGATTTTCAAAAAAAGAAGAAAAATTAATTAAAAGATATTCTAGAAAAATACCAATACTTAGAGCTGGAAATATGAGTTTAGGGATAAACTTATTAATGTATTTAACTGAAATTACATCAAAATCTTTAGGAAATAATTTCCTGAGTAAAGTTTTTGAAATACATCACAAACATAAAAAAGACCATCCATCAGGAACTGCTCTGATGCTTGGTAAAGGTATAGCTGTTGGAAAAAATAAGGATTTTTATAAATCAATAGGAAAAAAATATTTAAACAAAAAATCTTTTCCTTATGGAAAAAAAATTAATTTTAATTCATTAAGAAAAGGTGAGGTCATAGGTGAACATGAAGTTACTTTCTCAAGTGGTAAAGAAATAATAACATTAAATCACGAAGCATTCGATAGAGCTCTTTATTCGGAAGGAGCATTCACTGCAGCTAAGTGGTTAATGAATAAAAAACCTGGTCTTTATTCAATGCGAGATGTTTTGAATTTCAAATGAATGAAGTTCAAAGATCTAAAATAATATTAAAAATTTTAAATAAAATTTATCCTAAAACACCAATCCCTTTAAAGCATAGAAATAGATTTACTTTATTAGTTTCAGTTTTATTATCTGCACAAACTACTGATGTTAATGTAAATAATGTTACTAAAAAGATTTATCCAAAATATAACAAACCTGAACATTTTGTAAAATTAGGTAGAAAAAAAATTGAAAGATTAATTAAAAGTATTGGTATTTTTAGAGTTAAGGCTAAAAGTGTTTATTTGCTTTCCAAACAATTAATTGAAAAACATAAGAGCAAAGTGCCAGAAACTTTTGAAGAACTTGAAAAACTACCAGGTGTAGGGCATAAAACTGCAAGTGTAGTAATATCCCAGGGATTTGGCCGACCAGCTTTTCCGATAGATACTCATATCCATCGATTAGCACAAAGATGGGGTTTAACTAGTGGAAAAAATGTTATTGAAACAGAAAAAGATTTAAAAAGATTATTCCCAAAAAAATATTGGAACAAGCTTCATCTTCAAATTATTTATTATGGAAGAGAATATTGTAAGGCAAGAGATTGTTATGGAATAACTTGTAAAATTTGTACTACTTGTTATCCTAAAAGAAAAAAACCTATAAAAACCAAAAAAGCTTAATATGAAAATTCTAGGTATTGGAAATGCAATAATAGATGTTATTTGCAAAGTTGAAGATGATTTTATCTCCAAAAATAATTTAACTAAAGGCACTATGAAATTAATTTTTGATGAACACGAGTTCAAACAATTACTATCTAGCTTAAAAATTGAAAAAACTGTATCTGGTGGTTCTGTTGCTAATTCAATTGTTGGTCTGTCTCAGCTTGAAAACAAAGTAGGCTTTATTGGAAAAATTTCTAATGATGAAATGGGCAATAAATATGAAGATGGACTTAAAAAAGAAAATGTCGAATATCTTTATTCCAAAAAAAAAGAACTTCTTCCAACCGGAACTTGCTTGATATTAGTAACTCCAGACTCTGAAAGAACTATGTGTACTTTTTTAGGGACTGCAGGACAAATTAATGAAAATGATATTGATGTGAATGCAATTAAAAAAAGTGAAATGATTTTTTTAGAAGGTTATTTATGGGATGAAGGTGATCCAAAAAAAGCATTTGATAAAGCAATAGATAACGCAAATAAAGTTACAATGTCTTTGTCTGATAAATTTTGTGTTGATAGACATAAATTACACTTTTTATCTTTAGTAAAAAATCAGATAGATATAACTTTTGCAAATGAAGGTGAAATAATGTCTTTAATTGAAGCTAAAAATTTTAACGAAGTAATATCATTTGCAAAAGAAATAAAAAAAATACTTGTAATTACTAGAGGAGAAAAAGGAGCTATTTCTATTAATAATAATGAAGTTACAGAAATAAGTGCAAAAAAGAACCTTAATATATTAGATCTGACTGGGGCTGGAGATTTGTTTGCTGCAGGTTATCTTCATGGCTTAGTAAACAATTTATCTCAAAAAGAATGTTTAAAAAAAGGAACTGAGTTGTCTTCTAAAATAATTCAACAAATTGGGGCTAGACTTTAATTTTTTTTTTGTCTTTTAAAGCTTCCTTTTCCTTTTTTTGCTTTAAATATTTTAGGTCTATATTTTCTTGTTCTTAAATCTTTTGCTATTGGATTTTTTTTTGCCATTAAATTGAATAACCTTTATCATGACTAGTAATAAAATTCTCATCATTGAATTTATCTTTAATCTTTTTTCTTAGTCTATAAACATGAGTTTCAACTGTATGAGTTTCTAAATCCATTGAATAACCCCATACTTTTTTTTGAAGGTTATCAACAGATTGGGGTTTTTCATTTTCACTTAAAAATAAGATTATATCAATTTCTCTTTCAGTTAATTTCAGTTCATCTTTATCTAAAGATATGATTCTTGAATTTAGGTTTAAGATATAATCTTTAATATTTAATTTTGATTGCAAATTATAATTTTGCTTAATTAATCGAGAATTAATTATATCTATAAATTTCTCTATTTTTAATGGTAAATCATCAAGTATTAGAATATTATTTTTATCTATATCCTTTATAGAGAATAATTTATGATCTTTGTTACTAACTATGACTATGGTATTTGAATATCTAAAGTTATTGGATTTTATTTTATCTATAAAATCATCTAAACTTTTATAATAATTTATATTGAATTTAAATAAACTCTTAATTTCAATTAAAATATTATATAATGGTGGATATTCAATTATGCTTATTGATTGATTAAACATTAAATTATAACTTATGCTAATAACTGTAAAAAATAAAGGGTTGTTAATCTTTGATGATTTTACCTTTAAATGTTCTTTAGGAAAAAATGGAATTAATTTAAATAAAAAAGAAGGAGATAAATCAACTCCTTCGGGAGTATTTTCAATTGGTAAATTGTACTATAGAGCAGATAAAGTAAAAAAACCCTTAACTACAATTCCTACAAAAAAAATCCAAAAAAATATGGGATGGTGCAACGACTCAACAAACAAGTATTATAATCAAGAAATAAAAAATTTTAAACAAATTAAAAGTGAAAAATTATTTAGAAAAGACAGTATCTATGATTATCTCATAGTAATTAATTATAATACAAAAAAAGTTATAAAAAAAAAAGGAAGTGCAATTTTTTTACATCTTACTAAAAACTATAAAAAAACACTTGGATGTATAGCTTTGAAAAAAAAAGATTTTTTAATTTTAATAAAGTTAATAAATAGAAAAACTAAAATTAAAATTTCTTAATTGCGATTACCAAAAATTTTTGATCCTATTCTAAGATAAGTAGAACCATTTAATGCACCCTGCATATAGTCAGATGACATTCCCATGCTTAAATCTTTAACATTAATTTTTTTGGATAACAATTTCATTTGAGAAAAATAATTATTTGAATCCTTTTTTTCAGGGGGTAGACACATTATACCAACTATATCTAGATCTAATTCTTTAGTACATTTTTTATAAAAATTTTCGAGTTGATCAGAAACAATTCCACTTTTTTGAGATTCTTCACCTATATTTATTTGAATAAAAATTTTAAGTCTTTTTTTTTTTTTAATTTGTTCATTTGATATTTTTTCTGCTAATTTTAAATTGTCTAAAGAATGAATATAATCAAAAAGGGGTACTACATATTTTACTTTGTTGGTCTGAAGTTTTCCTATCATATGAAGCTTAAGGTGATTAAAATCATTTTTGATAGATGTCCATTTTTCTATGGCTTCCTGAACTTTATTTTCACCAAAATGAATATGTCCATGATTAATTAAAGGCAAAATTTCACTCATTGGGAAAGTTTTACTTACTGCAACAATTGATGGTAATTTGTCAATTTTAGACTTTAAACTATCTTCTATAGTGTTTAAATTGATAATACTTTTATGCATAAATACTTTCCAAAAGTTTATTGTTTTATAAATAAATTCGATCTTAATGAATTACAAACAATTAATAAGAGTATAGGCATTATATACAGGAACTATAGTCAAAAGGTAGATGAAAAATCAATAATTTTAACAAGGGACTATTGTAAAAAGAAAAATCAGAAATTTTACTTATCAAATGATTTAAAATTAGCGATTAAATTAAAATTAGATGGTTTATATATTCCTTCCTTTTATAAAAAATTAAACACAAAAAATTATAATTATCCAAAAAAATTTAAAATCATTGGTTCAGCTCACAACGAAAAAGAAATAAAAATTAAGGAAAATCAGGGATGTAGCTTAGTTTTTCTAGCTCCTATATTTTATGTTCAAAAAAAACCTAATTTTTTAGGAATCTGTAAGTTTAATAAACTATCTCAAAATAAAAAAAGTAAGTTTATTGCACTTGGAGGTATTAATAATGACAATATTAAAAAGATTAATCTTTTGAATTGCTATGGCTTTGCAGGAATAAATTGGATAAAAAAAAACGGCCTAAATAAATTTAGGCCGTTTTTAAATCTTTAAAATGTGTTAATTAAAACGCAAGTCCTAAAGCTACTTCAGTAACTGTTAGAGAACCACCATTTGTTTGGTATTCTGCATTGTCAGTTTCTGTTCTGTAAGCTTTGATTGACATAGCACCCATTGAGTATGCAGCTTGGATAGATTTCATATCCATAGTTACATCGTTAATTACAGTAGCTGCTTCTGAACCAGCTGCTTGAGCGTCATATGTATCTTCTGCTTTAGCATAAGAAAGAGATAAATTATCATTTACGTTAAACGCAATTGAATAAGTTTCTGTTTCAAATATACCTTCTGCAGCACCTACGTTTTTAGCCGTAGTAGCAGCATCTGCTGCACCATCTAGACCTGAATCGTAGTATGAGTTAGAGTAACCAACTGATACTGGACCCATTGAATAGTTGATGTAGTAAACACCAGCAAAAACGTCATTAACAAAGTCTGCAGTTTGACCGAAAGCTGATCTTTCTCTTTCAGCACCGTAAACACCGATTGTTAATCCGTTACCAGCTAATGTTACACCAAGAGACTGTCCACCATCGTATGTAGAGTCACTTGAGCTTCCACCGTCGGCAGTAGCGGCATCAGATGCTTCTGCAGCATATTCAACGTGAATTGTAGCACTCATTCCACCCATTAAATCAACAGTTGGTGAAGTGTACACTAATGCGTTACCATCCATCCAGCTACCTACGTAGTTAGAAGATAGTGATAAAGCACCACCATCATCTACTTCTTCGTAAGCTTTTGGAGTTTGAACATCGTACTTAGTAGAGTTACCACCAGTACCAGCACCAACCATTACAGTTCCCATTGAACCCATAGTTAGTGAGATAGCTGAAGAAGATAGCGTCATAGCATCTTTCAAAAGTGTGTATCCACTAAATGCCCAACCGTTGTCTAGTTCACCTGATCCTGATACAGAAAAATCTTTATCAGATCCGATACCTTGACCTTGGTTAGGATTTGCACCTGAAACATCATAATCATCAGCAATTCCGTCAGTATCTCCAGACTGTGTAGAGTAAGTAATACCGAATGAACCTGACACAGACATTTCACCTGCGTTAGCACTAACTGCAACTAGCGAACCTGCTAATGCTGATAGTCCTATTTTTTTAAGTTTATCCATAATTCTCCTTTGTTTATTTATTCATATGAATAGCTGCAAAATACAAAGATTTGATTAAATTGACTATTACTTGCTGTCTTTTTTGATATTTTAATATTTTATGTGATATTTTTGCAACGCTTATTAAGGCTTATTTTATTGATTTTATGAATTTATCGTGATTTTACTGTATTTATATGAAAAAAATTGGATTTTTTCTTCTACTTTGCTCATTAATTTTGTCCAGCTGCGGTATTTATAAAAGATCAGACGTTAAGGACAATCCTGTTAACGTAAATGAACGTGTAGAAAAAAACATTAAAGAAGGAAAAGGTGTTCGATTTTTAAATAAGGGAAGCGGACAAGGTGGTGTTTTTGATTTTGCCTCATCAAACCCTATGTGGAGAGCAACAGTTGATATATTAGATTTTGTAACATTTGCTAATGCAAGTTATTCAGGAGGAATAATTGTAACTGATTGGTTTAACGATAACTCAAAAGAAAATGCGTTAAGAGATTTAAAAATTACTGTAAAATTTTTATCGAATGAAATTCGTGCTGATGGTTTACAAATAGATATTCACGAAAGAACATGTAAAGTGAACAATCCTAGCTCTTGTTCTATTAATAAAATCAAATCTGATGTTACGGGAGAATTAAAATTAGCAATTTTAAAATCAGCTACAAGATTAGAAAAAGATATGAGAAAAAAAAGATCTAAAAATTTTAAAAGAAAGTTAATTATAGATAAAGAAAACGAAGGAAATAAAAGATAAGAATTTAATTTGTTATTAAAGAAATTTTTAAATCAATTACCTAAATAAAAAGTGGAAAGATATAACTTTAAATTAATAGAAGAAAAGTGGCAAAAATTTTGGGAAAAAAACCAAATATTCAAAACTGAAATAGTTAAAAATAAAAAAAAATTTTATTGTTTAGAAATGTTTCCTTACCCATCAGGAAAAATTCATATGGGTCACGTTAGAAACTATACAATTGGTGATGTATTATCAAGATTTAAAAAAATGCAGGGTTACAATGTGCTTCATCCAATGGGGTGGGATTCTTTTGGAATGCCAGCTGAAAATGCAGCTAGAACAAATAATCTAGATCCAAAAGATTGGACTGAAAAAAATATTTCAGTGATGAAAAATCAACTTAAACTTCTTGGTTTATCAATTGATTGGGATAAAGAAATATCAACGTGCTCACCGGAATATTATAAACATCAACAAAATTTTTTTTTAGAACTTTTTGATAAAGGGCTTGTTTATAGAAAAGAAAATTATGTTAATTGGGACCCAGTGGATCAAACAGTCTTAGCAAACGAACAAGTTATAGATGGTAAAGGGTGGAGATCAGGAGCAAACGTTGAAAGAAAAAAACTTAACCAATGGTTTTTCAACATTTCAAAATTTTCAGACGAACTTCTTTCAGGATTGGATATCTTAAATGAATGGCCCAATAAAGTAAAAATTATGCAAAAAAATTGGATTGGAAAATCATTTGGATGTGAGATTGATTTTAGAGTTGAAGGCAATAAAGATATTAAAGATATAAAATGTTTTACAACTAGACCAGATACTTTATTTGGATTCTCTTTTTTGGCATTATCTATTGATCACCCAGTAGCCAAATTTTATGAAAAAGATAAAGATTTTATTAAATTTAAAGAAAACTGCTCAAAAACTGGGACTACAGAGGAATCAATTGCTCAAGCAGAAAAAATAGGCTTTAAGACTAATTTAATTGCAATAAATCCGTTAAATGAAAAAATTAAAGTTCCAGTATACTTTGCTAATTTCGTTTTAATGGATTATGGTTTTGGTGCAGTATTTGGATGCCCAGCTCATGACCAAAGAGATTTAGATTTTGCTATTAAATATAAATTAAAAGTTATACCTGTAGTCAAGCCAAAAGATAAAAATGATAATTTTCAAATTAAAAAGGAAGCTTATACAGGACCAGGTATAATATTCAATTCTGAATTCCTAAATGGCTTAAAAGTTCCAAATGAGTCTATCGATGAAACTATAAAAATTTTAGAAAAAAAAAAATTAGGAAAAAAAAAAATAAACTTTAGGTTAAAAGATTGGGGCATTTCTCGTCAAAGATATTGGGGCTGCCCAATCCCTATTGCATATAACAAAAATGGAGAAATTATAAAAGTTCCAAAAGAAAATTTACCCATAAAATTGCCCGAACAAATTAATTTAAACGTATCAGGTAACCCTCTAGACCATCAAAATGATTGGAAAAAAATTAAGATTAATGGTGAAGAATGTACCTTAGAAACAGACACTCTTGATACTTTTGTAGACTCTTCATGGTATTTCTTAAGATTTTGTTCACCTAAAAATAATGATTATGGATTTGATTATGATGAAATTAATTATTGGATGCCCGTAGATCAATACATTGGAGGTGTAGAACATGCAATTTTACACTTATTATATTCAAGGTTTTTTATGAAAGCTATAGGATTTCAAAATTCAAAATTTATTCATAACGAACCTTTTAAAGGATTATTTACTCAGGGTATGGTCTGTCATCAAACTTTTAAAAATGATAAAAATGAATGGATGAATCCTGATGATGTTGAAAGTAATGATGGTAAAAATTTTTTCATAAAAAATAATCCAAATTTAAAAGTAACAGTTGGACCTTCAGAATCTATGTCAAAATCAAAAAAAAATACAATTGATCCAGCTAAAATAATTAATAATTATGGTGCAGATGCTGTAAGATTATTCATTTTATCTGATAGCCCACCTGAAAAAGACGTGCAATGGTCTGAACAAGGAATGATTTCTTCATATAAGTTTTTGCAAAAATTTTGGACTTTACATTTAGAAATTATAAAAAAAATAAAAGAAAATAAAAATGTAACTGGAGTAAATGATGAAAACTTTTCAAAATTTATTAATCAAACACTTAAAAAAATTGAAAAAAATTTAAGTAATTTTCAATATAATGTCATAATTGCGAATTTTTATGAAACTTATAATTTTATAAGTAAAGCGATTAAAAAAGAAATGAGCTCTGATATTTTAAAAGATAATTATTTAAAGATTATAAAAATCATGACACCAGTAGTTCCTCATTTTTCCTCTCAATGTTTGGAAGATTTAAATTGTTACGAAAAAGAATTAATTTGGCCTATAATAGATGAAAAGTTTCTAAAGAATGATGAAATAACTATTGTAATTCAAATAAATGGAAAAAAAAGATCACTAATTAATGTAAAAACGGGTTTAGATGAAAATGAAATTTTAACAATTACTAAAAATGATGAAGTTGTTAAAAAATATCTAGACAATAAAAAAATAAAAAAAAATATTTATGTAAAGGATAAACTCATAAACTTAATAGTATAATGAAAAATATAATTCTCACTTTACTTCTTTTTTTAACTTCATGTGGCTACAACCCTATTTTTTTAAATAATCAGGTTAATTTTGCAATTAATGAAATTAAATTAGAAAATAAAAATCAAATATCATACAAAATCAAAAATAGTTTAAAAAAGTATGTCAATTTATCAAAAAAACCAAGAGCTATAGATATTGAAATTGCAAGCAACAGGGATATAAAAATAACTTCAAAAGATCAAAAAGGAAATGCGAAAACTTTTGATTTAATAATTAGTGTAATAATAATAATTACTGAAAATAATATAAATACCGAAAAAGAATTTAAACGAAGTTTTTCATACCAAACAAAATCTAATAAATTTGAATTAAAAAATTATGAAAATACTATTCAAGATAACTTAACTAATAAAATTATTTTAGATATCGACAAATTTCTTATGAAATAAAAAGATGATTTTAAAAACATTTGAACTTGAAAAAAAAAATATTAAAATAAAAAACTTTTTCTTATTTTATGGAGAGAATCAAGGCCTTAAGAACGAAATAATAGAAAAAAAATTTAAAACTCAATATCCAGGAAAAGTATTTAATTATGAAGAAAATGAAATTTTAAATAATAAAGAAGTTTTCTTTGAAAATATTTTGACGAAATCTTTTTTTGAAAATGAAAAACTTATTATAATTAATAGAGCAACAGATAAATTTGAAAGTATAGCTGTAGAAATAATTGAAAAAAAAATTGAAGACTTACTTTTAATAGTCAATGCAAATAATTTAGAAAAAAAATCAAAACTAAGATCTTTTTTTGAAAAAAATAAAGAAACAATTTGTGTTCCTTTTTATGAAGATAATAATCAAACCCTTCAAAGTTTAGCCAGCAAATTTTTTAAAGAAAACAAACTGCCAATTTCACCTCAAGCAATAAATATTATTGTAGAAAGATGTAGAGGAGATAGACAAAATCTAAAAAATGAACTTGAAAAAATAAAAAATTTCATAAAAGATAAAAAAAAAATTGAAATCGAAGATCTACTTAAACTAACAAATTTAGCTGAAAATTATAATGTTTCTGAACTAATTGATAGCTGTTTATGCAAAAATAAAAAGAAAACAATAAATATCTTAAATGAAAATAATTTTTCTTTAGAGGATTGTATACTTATAACTAGAACCTTTTTAATTAAATCTAAAAGATTATTGAAATTATGTAAAGAATTGACTGATAAAAATAGCGCTGATACTGTTATCTCATCTTTCAAACCACCAATATTCTGGAAAGACAAAGAAATAGTTAAACAACAAATGCATATTTGGAACTACAAAAGTACAGAAAATTTAATATATAAAATTAATGAAATTGAATTAATAATAAAAAAAAATTCTTATAATTCTGTAAATATTCTATCTGACTTTATTATTGAACAATCATCAGTAACTAATAATTAGTTTTAATTATTTCTATAATCTTATTTAATTGATCTATATCTTTATATTCAAAAATAATTTTTCCAGAATTGTTTTTTTTATTATTAATAGATACATTTAATCCAATTTTATTTGTAATTGATTCTTCTAATGATTGTAAATTTATGTCTTTAGATTTTTTATAAGATTGTTTTTTTAATTTGAAAATTTTTACGAATTTTTCCGATTGTCTAACTGAAAGATTCTTTTCTATTATTTTATTAGCTACAAATGCTGCATTTTCTAATCCTACTAATATTTTTGCATGCCCCGCTGATAATTTTTTACCCTCTATTAAGCTTAAAACTTCGCTTGGTAATGATAATAGACGAATACTATTAGTAATATGACTCCTACTTTTTCCTATAAATTTTGCCACTTTTTCTTGATCATAAGAAAAATCATTTATTAATCTTTGATATCCTTGGGCTTCCTCTAAAGCATTTAAATCGTTTCTTTGAACATTTTCTACTATAGCAAACTCTAATGATTTTAAATCATCAGCTTCAGTAACTACAACAGGTACTTCATGTAATCCTGCTTTTTGGGCAGCTAACCACCTTCTCTCACCTGCTATTATTTCAAATTTAGATCTTTCATCATTAGAGTGTCTAACAATAATTGGCTGTATAATTCCTCTTTCTTTAATAGAATTTGTAAGTTCATTCATATTTTCTTCATCAAATATTTTTCTCGGTTGATATTTATTTGGACTTAACTCGCTTATTGATAGTTTATTTATATTTGTTTCAACTTTTGACTCTCCAATTAAAGATGAAAGTCCCCTACCCAAGCCTTTTTTTATTTTATTAGAATCCATTATGCTGCACTCCCAAATGTTTTTTCTTGATTGATAAATTCATCTGTAAAGTTGAAATATGATTTACTACCAGGACATGACTTATCGTATATTAGGACTGGAACACCATGGGAAGGAGCTTCGGATAATCTTACATTTCTTGGTATTACAGTTGTATAGACTTTTTCATTAAAATAATCTCTTGCCTCTTTTTCTACTTGAGAAGAAAGTTTATTTCTTTTATCATACATAGTTAAAAGGATTCCTCTTATGTTTAGTTCAGGGTTTAAATTTACTTTAATTCTTTCAATAGTTTTCATAAGTTGAGTTAGACCTTCTAATGCAAAGAATTCTGTTTGCAGTGGTACAATTAATGAGTTAGATGTAACCAGAGCCATCACGGTCAAAAGACTTAAAGATGGAGGACAATCTATAAGAATATAGTCATAGTCTGGTCTAGAATCGTTTAAAAACAGGCCTAATTTAGACTTTAACATGAATGCTCTATTGTTATCACTGGCTGTTTCAACCTCTAGTCCTGATAAATCTACATTAGATGTTATTATTTCTAAATTTTTAAAAGTAGTTTTTTTTATTACTTCAGAAATATTTTTCGTTCCATTTAAAACTCCATAAATTGTTTTACTTGAATCATCCGTATTTGATAATCCTAGTCCGGTAGTTGCATTTCCTTGCGGATCTAGGTCAATTACTAAAATTTTTTTTTCTTGCTGACATAAACCTGCTGCAAGATTTATTACAGTGGTTGTTTTTCCTACTCCACCCTTTTGATTTATGACTGAAATTATCTGCATTTAATTTATTTTTTTTCGAATATTTTTTATCTTTATTAAAAAAGAATCCTCATTAGTTAAACTTTTTTTTTCTCTGTAATCAAACTCCCATTCTTTCAAAACATCTTTTAAAATTTTTTTTCCACTCTTTCCCATAAATAAAATTAAATTTTCATAATGATCAAAATTTTCACGAACTAATTTTAAGATTATGGGTAACGGTTTAAATGCTCTTGATATTATGTTTTCAGATTTTAGTTTTTTAATTTCAAAAATATCTTTTTGTAGAACTTCAGTATTTAAATTAAGTTTTTCAGAAACTTCCTCTAAAAATACACTTTTGTGGTAGCTTTTTTCAAATAATTTAATTTTCATTTTTTTATTTAGATTTTTAATCATAATCGCTAATACTATGCCAGGAAAACCGGCTCCTGCTCCTAAATCATAGGTTGTATTAGTATTTAAGTCAATAAAATCAACTACTTGCGCAGAATCTATTATATGTCGATCTCTAATAATGTTATTTTTAGCGGTTTTTTTACTTATTATATTTATTTTATGATTTTTCTCTTGAATCATGCGTATATAACGCTCAAAGTCTAAACACGTTTCACGTGAAACATTTAGATGATTAATTATGTTATATTTGTCTAAAATTTCATCCATTAAGCTATTTGCTTAATAGACTTTCTTTTGACGTGTGACAACAAAATATATACAGCTGCAGGAGTAATTCCGTCTATTCTTAACGCCTGACCCATAGTTTTTGGTTGAATTCTCTTAAATTTAGCTTTTACCTCATTTGAAAGCCCAGACAATAAATCATAATCAACTTTATCAGGAATGATTAGATTTTCATCTCTTTTAAAGGCTAAAATATCAGCATTTTGCTTTTTTAAATACCCTTTATAATGAGCATTAATTTCTAATTGTTCATCTATTAATTCATCATAATAAGGGATATCAGGCCATATTTTTCGAATTTTCTTCATATTTACACCTTTTCTTGATAAAATTTGACTTGAAGATCGTCTTATTCCATCTTTGGCTATTTTAATGCTAAATTGAGATATTTTTGTTGGACTTATATATAAATTATCCATTTTTTTAGTGATATCATTAATTTTATAATACTTATCATTATAGATTGATTTCCTCTCATTAGAAATAAGACCAATCTCGATTCCTTTTGATGTTAATCTTTGATCGGCGTTATCCGCTCTTAGACTTAATCTATATTCTGCTCTAGAAGTAAACATTCTATAAGGTTCTGCAACACCTTTAGTCACTAGATCATCAATCATGACTCCAATATAGCCTTCAGATCTGTCTAGTATAAAAGGTTCAGCTTTTTTATGTGACTGTGCAGCATTTATACCTGCAATAAGACCTTGGGCGGCAGCCTCTTCATAACCTGTGGTACCATTAATTTGTCCTGCAAGATATAAATTATTGATTTTCTTTGTTTCTAAAGTTATAAATAGCTCCCTGGGGTCTATATAGTCATATTCTATAGCATATCCTGGCTGTAATATCGAAACATTCTCTAAACCTTTGATATTGTTACATATTTCTTCTTGCACGTTATACGGGAGTGACGTAGATATCCCATTTGGATAAATAACATCACTACTTAAGCCTTCTGGTTCTAAAAATATTTGATGTCTTTCTTTTTCTGAAAATTTCACAATCTTATCCTCAATTGAGGGACAATATCTTGGACCAACACCTTTTATACTCCCTGAATACATAGCGCTCTTCAATAAATTTTTTTTAACAATATTATGAACCTTTTCATTTGTATAAGTCATACGACATGAAATTTGTCTATTAATGTTTTTTTTAGTTAAGAAAGAAAAAAAGTAAGGATCATCATCAGCAAACTGTTCTTCTAGATTAGAAAAATTTATTGTTTTGGCATCAAGTCTTGGTGGAGTACCTGTCTTGAGTCTTCCAATCTTGAAGTCATATTTTTTAAGTTGTTCGCTTAATCCAGTTGATGGTTTCTCATCGTATCTACCTGCTGGAGTTTTTTTATCACCTACATGTATCAAACCATTCAAAAATGTTCCTGTTGTCAGTATTACCTTGTGGCAAGTAATCTTTTTTCCATTTTGTGTTATAAACCCATTTATGCAATTTTTATCAAAAATAAACTTTATTACAGGATCTGAAAAAATCGTTAAATTACAGTAGTTTACAAGTTTTTCTTGCATATATTTACGATATAAGAATCTATCAGACTGAGTTCTTGGTCCCCTTACTGCAGGTCCTCTGCTCCTATTTAACAATCTGAATTGTATTCCTGATTTATCTGCTACATCAGCCATTAAACCATCTAATGCATCGATTTCCCTAACAAGGTGTCCTTTACCTAATCCACCAACTGCTGGGTTACAAGACATCTCTCCGATTGTCTTAAAATTGTGTGTGAAAAGAGCAGTATTAACTCCTAACCTCGCTGATGCTGCGGCTGCCTCACAGCCTGCGTGTCCACCACCTATTACAACTACATCAAATGATAAATCATTTTTCATAATGTAAACTTATAACTGATTAAGATTTTTACAAGATTAACAAATTTAATGTTAAATAAGCTATATTTATCAACAAAATATGATTAAAATTGATGAAAAAGCCTTTAAATATTAGTTTATTTCCCAATACAAAAATCGTTGAAAATACTACCTAATATCTCTTCTACATCGACTTCACCGACAATTTTGCCTAAATTTCTAGTAGCAAGTCTTATATCTTCTGCTGCTTTATCAAAATCTCCTTCACTATTTTTTTTGTTAAAATTTTTTAAATGGACTAAACATTCCTTAAGATTTTGTCGGTGTCTTTCTCTTGTAATTAAAATATCTCCACTTGAAATAAATTTGTTTTTTAACTTGCTTTTAATTTTTAAAATTAAATTTTTTAGGTTTTTATTTTCTTTAATTGACACAAGGACGTGCTCAAATTCTTTAAGATTCAAAACTTGATTTGGTCCTAAAAGATCTGACTTATTAATCACTAAAATTGCATCATCATCCATTAAATCCTTTAAAACTCCTTCAAAATCAACATTTTTAGCTTCTAGAACTATCAGCTTCAAATCTGCTTCTTCAGCTCTATTTAATGCTAATTTTATTCCTTTTTTTTCAATTTCATTTTTTGATTCTCTAATTCCAGCTGTATCTGATAAAATTACTGGAAACCCATCTATATTTAAATGGGCTTCAATTACATCTCTTGTTGTTCCAGAAACTTCTGAGACTATTGCTACATCTCTTTTCGAAAGATAATTTAATAAGCTAGATTTTCCTGCATTGGTTGGTCCAACAATGGCAATTTTAAAACCTTCTCTTATTCTTTCACCGACCTTTTGATCGTCTAGTATTTTTTTAATATCATATATAATTTCTTCTGAAATTTTTTTAATATTTTTTAATATATCTTTTGGTAAATCTTCATCTGGAAAGTCTATTTTAGCTTCTAAATTTGCTAAAATTTTTAGAAGTTTTTCTCGCATGCCATTAAATTTATTTGATGAAATGCCACTCATTATTTTAATTGCTTGTTTTCTTTGAATCTCGGTTTCAGCAGAGATTAAATCGATAATACTTTCGGCTTTTAATAAATTTATTTTTCCATTTTCAAAAGCAATTCTAGTAAACTCTCCTGGCTCTGCTAACCGGCAATTTTCAATCTTTGACAAAGAGCTAAGTATGCTCTCTAGAACTGCCTTGCTGCCATGGACATGTAATTCGGCCATATCTTCTCCTGTATAGCTCTCAGGCCCAGGAAACCATAATATAATGCCTTCATCAATAAGCTCAGAAGTGTTGATATAGTTGATTTTTCTAAGACTAGCCACTCTAGCCGTGGGTAAAGGTTTGCCCGTTAGTAAATTTATTGCTTTTTTTGTTTCTTTGCCTGAAATTCTAATGATTGCAACTCCTGATACTCCAGGTCCAGTTGATAAAGCATAAATTGTCATAATTGAATTATAAATTTTTTTATGTAATTGTATATTTGTTTTATAATTAAAATTATAAAAATCTTTAAATATCTAATTTATGATTTTCTGGATTTCATCATACCCAAAAAGTGGAAATACTTGGGTTAGAGCTTTTCTTACCAACTATTTAACTGGTAATCCTGAAAATGTGTTTGAAAAAATTGAAAATATTAAAACTTTTCCTAATAAAAAACATTTTAAAGATATTGTTGATGAAGAAATCCTAAAAAAAGATTATATGGAACTATTTAAATACTTTATTCTTGCTCAAAAAAAAATAAACGAAAATAATAAATTAAATATCTTTAAAACTCATAATTTTGGTGGTGCTATCAGAGGCTCTGAATTTACTGATAAAAATAATAGTTGTGGATCTGTTTATATCGTACGCGACCCTAGATCTATAGCCGTTTCTTATGCTTATCATGCTAATATATCTTTTAAAGAGTCTGTTGAGCTATTATTAGACCAATATAGAATTTCCCTAAATCAACAATTTTATCCAGAGGCAAGATTATCATGGAATATTCATGTTTATTCCTGGTTCCATAGTTCTATTCCAACGCTTTTAATTAAGTATGAAGATTTACTAGAAAACCCTTTGAAATATTTCAAATCTATTTTAGTTTTTTTGAACAAATTTACCAAAATTGAAATCAGTGATCCAAAAATAAAAAAAACAATTGATTTGTGTTCATTTAAGAATTTATCTAAACTAGAAGATAAAATTGGTTTCCATGAAAAGAGAGGAAAGGTTAATTTTTTTCGTAAAGGTGAAATAAATGAATGGAAACAAAAACTATCACCTGATTTAATAAAATTAATTGAAAACTCTTTTAGTAAAGAAATGAAAGAGTTGGGTTATTTATAATTTATGATCATTTGGATAGCTTCCTATCCTAAAAGTGGGAATACATGGGTACGAGCAATGATTGCAGCTTTGCTATACAGCGAAGATGGAGTTTTTAAATTTAATCAATTGTCTAAAATTCCTAGGTATCCAGATAAAAGATATTTTGAAAATTTTACAGAAAAATATGATGATTTACATGAAATTAAAAAATACTGGTTGGCTTCCCAAGAGAGAATAAACCTTGGCGACGAAACTAATTTTTTTAAAACACACCATATGAATTGTAGAATTGAAAATTACAATTTTACTAATAATGAAAATACTTTAGCTACCATTTATATCGTCAGAGATCCTCGAAATGTTGTTAGTTCTGTTTCAAATTATTTTAGTCTTCCAATAAATGAATCAAAAAATTATTTATTAACTCCTAGAATGTTAGGACGTAGCTTCTGGAATCCTTCAGAAAGAGAAGCGAGATCCCTATTAGGGACTTGGAAAGATAATTATAGATCCTGGACTGCAAATAGGAGAAATTTATTGATTTTAAAATATGAAGATTTAGTTAATAATACAACAAAAGAACTAAACAATATTATTTTTTTTCTCAAAAAATTCATCGATATAAATACAAATGATTTCAAAAATAAAAATATCATTAAAAGTACATCTTTTGAAAACCTTGAAAAGTTAGAAAGTGAGGGTAAGTTTAATGAGGCAGCGTTTAATAAAACAAAAAATCAAGCAGTTAAATTTTTTAATCTAGGTCCCAAAAATACTTGGGAAAATATTCTTGAAAAAAGTATTCAAAAAGAATTAGAACAAAATTTTAAAAGTGAAATGGAAGAACTGAATTATTTATAAATTAAGCTGGCTTATTCATAGAATTAAAAAATTCAGCATTATTTTTTGTAACTTTTAATTTTGAATTTATAAATTCTATTGCATCCATAGTTCCCATTGGAGCAATAATTCTTCTAAGAACGTTCATTTTTTGCAAATCATCCTTTTCAAAAAGCAATTCTTCTCTTCTAGTTCCAGATTTAGTTATATCAATTGCAGGATAAATTCTTTTATCAGCAATTTTTCTATCTAAGACAGTTTCACTATTCCCTGTTCCTTTGAACTCTTCAAAAATAACTTCATCCATTCTACTTCCAGTGTCTATTAAAGCAGTTGAAATAATTGTTAAAGATCCACCTTCCTCGATATTTCTCGCAGCACCAAAAAATCTTTTAGGTCTTTGCAAAGCATTTGCATCAACTCCTCCTGTTAAAACTTTTCCTGAACTTGGTATCACAGCATTATATGCTCTTCCCAATCTTGTTATTGAATCAAGTAAAATTACCACATCCTTTTTATGTTCTGTTAGCCTTTTTGCTTTTTCTATAACCATTTCTGCGACCGCTACGTGTCTTGATGCCGGTTCATCAAAAGTTGAACTGATAACTTCTCCTTTAACAGTTCTCTGCATATCAGTAACTTCCTCGGGTCTTTCATCAATTAATAAAACCATTAAATAACATTCAGGATAATTAGCGGCTATAGAATTAGCTATACTTTGAAGGATCATTGTTTTTCCAGCTTTGGGCGGTGAAATAATTATAGATCTTTGACCTTTTCCGATTGGACTTACTAAATCTATAAGCCTTGGAGTTAAATCAGGTTTTTTTTCAATTTTTGTTGTTTCTACCTCCATTATCAATTGTTTATCAGGATATAGAGGTGTTAAATTATCAAAAGCTATTTTATGTCTAGCTTTTTCTGGTTCTTCAAAATTGATTTTACTTACTTGGAGCAAAGCAAAATATCTCTCGCCTTCTTTAGGTGATCTAACTGGACCTTCTACAGTATCACCTGTTCTTAGCCCAAATTTTCTTATCTGACTTGGACTTACATAAATATCGTCAGGTCCTGGAAGATAATTTGACTCCATTGCTCTTAAAAAACCAAAACCATCTTGGAGTAATTGTAAAACACCAGCTCCTGTTATTTCTTCTTTTTCAGCTACTTTTTTTAAAATTGCAAATAAGATTTCTTGTTTTCTTAAAGTGCTCGCATTTTCTATTCCAAGTTCCTCGGCCTGGGCAATTAGCTGTTCGGATGATTTGAGTTTTAATTCTTGAATGTTCATTAAAGGGAGTGTGTTTGAGATTTGTTAGAGCTATTAATATATATAGTCTTTAATTTATTTCAAGCCTATATAGGCTTAAAAATAACAATAAATACTATAAAAATCAGCAATATTGTTGGTACTTCATTAATTATTCTAAAAAATTTAGAAGATTTATCATTTTTTCCTAATTCAAAATTTTTAAGACAACTAAATAAATAAAAGTGATAAAAGGTCAAAAAAACAACTAAAATCAATTTAAGTTTCATCCATAAAGTAGCTAAAATAGAAAAACCTAATAAAGAAATTAAGATTAAGCCAAATAGCCAACTTAAAAACATTGCTGGCATCATAATATAAAAATATAATTTTCTTTCCATGATTTGAAATATCCTTGAAACATTTAAATCATTTGGATTTTCAGCATGATAAACAAATATCCTGGGTAAATAGAGTAGTCCGGCCATCCAAGAAATCACGGCTATTAAATGTAGACTTTTAAATAACAAATAACTATTCATAAATCAAACATGGACATTTTTTAAAATTACTGGGACATTTAATTTTAGGAGAACTAATATACTTATTAAATTCGTTTTCATTTTTATTCAAAATTAATTCAGACAATGCATTTATAAAGTCCTCATTTATACCAAGGGCAGGTACTCTTGTATATTGTTCACATCCATTTTCTTCAGCCAGTTTTTTGTATTCAATATCTAATTCTACTAATGTTTCTGAATGTTCTGAAACAAATGCTATAGGCACTAATACAATATGTTTTTTAATTTTTGAATTTTCAATAATCACTTCGTCTGTAGATGGTCCTATCCACTTTAGAGGACCAACTCGGCTTTGATAGCTTAAAATCCAATCCAATTTTTTAATACCCAAACTTTCAACAATTTTTTTCACTGATTGCTCCACTTGCCACTGATAAGGGTCGCCTTTTTTAATGTTCTTTTCTGGTAAACCGTGAGCAGAAAAAATAAGTTTGAAGTTACTTAAATTTTTAATTATTTTAATAATTTCTTTAGTATGAGCTTTTATAAAATTTTTATCAGTCGGATAACAGCATATTGAAATAGTTTTTACATTAAAATTTTCTTTTATAGAAATTTCTTTCCATTCTTTAATTGATGAGCCTGATGTTGCTGCAGAGTACTGGGGGTACAATGGTAGTAAAATTATTTCTTTAGGATTATAAAGTTTTACATTTTTTATAACGTCTTTAGCTCTAGGATTCCAACATCTCATAACAACAAATAACTTAAACTCATCTAATGATTGGCTATCATTAAGTTTCTTTTCAAGTTTAGATGATTGTTCTTCTGTTAATTTTAAGATAGGCGATGAACCTCCAATTTCTTGATAAATTTTTTTTGCTATTGGAGCTCTTCTGTTAGATATTAATTTTGCCAATGGATACCTTAAAAAACTTGGTAAATTTAAAATTGCTGGATCATTAAATAAATTAAAAAGAAATGGCTCTACATTTTCTAATTTGTCTGGGCCTCCTAGGTTAAATAATATTACCGCTTTTCTCATTTAACTTTCTTTAACTGTTTTTATTAAATATTCAACCATATCAGGATTTGTTTGTGGCATAACACCGTGACCTAAGTTAAATATATAAGGATGATCTTTAAATATATTGAGATATTTTAAAGTTTCTTTCTTAATATTTTCTTTATCAGTTAGTAAAATTTTAGGATCCAATCCACCTTGAACAGGAATTTTAATTTCCTTTAAAATTGACAATGGATCAACTGTGTAATCTATATTTATAGCACTAGGATTAACTATTTCGCAAAATTTTTTATAATCTTTAATTCCTTTAGGAAAACATATAACAGGAATATTTAAAGATTTCACAAAGTTAACTAAATTTAAAGTTGGTATATAGACGTAATTTGGTAAATCTTTTTCTTTTAACAATCCAGCCCAGCTATCAAAAATTTGAATTATAGTCGCTCCACTATTAATTTGATGTTCAATGTGAATCTTTAAAAATTTTTCTAGTACATTCAAAATTCTATTTATTAGAAAATCATCTTTAAAAAATCCTTTAATTAAATCATCTTTTGGTGATTTTTTGTTAATCATATAAACCAAAAGTGTCCATGGTGCCCCAACAAAACCAATTATATCTTTTCCTTTGGTTATCTTATTATTACTTACTTCTTTGATAGACTTATAAATAGGAAATAATCTTTTAATAAAATCTATCTCATCAACTCTAAGAATTTCTTTTAAATTTAATTCATCTAATTTTGGACCAAAATTTTCTTTAAATTCAACTTTTTGTCTTAAACCATAAGGAACCATTAAAATATCTGAAAAAATAATTGCAGCATCTAAATTAAATCTTTCAAGTGGCTGTAAAGTAATTTTTGAAGATAAACTATAATCTAAACATAAATTAATAAAATCAGGATTTGATTTTCTAATATCTCTAAATTCTGGAAGATATCTTCCTGCCTGCCTCATTAACCATATAGGTTTAGTACTTGTTTGTTTATCTTTTATAGTGTTTTGAATAATAGTCATAATAATGAAATATTAATTATAGTATTAGTTATATAAACTGTGAATAACGTTAATTATTTGTTTTTAACAGTTTATAAAGTAATTATTAACAATTAATGGCTAATAAAGATTAAGTATAGTGTTAAAATTGAAGCTATATTTAGTTTTTTAGATTAAATGTATATTAAAAATTAACATGTTTATTTTTGTGAAAAAAACCCCTGTTTTACAAAGAAATAATAAAAATTTTAAAATAATAAAAAATGATTAAAATTATACTTAATTATAAACATTTTATTCATGAACGATACATATAAAATTTATTTAATTTCAGACTCAACGGGGGAAACTTTAGATAGAGTTTTTTTGGCCATTAAAGCTCAATTTAAAAATATTGAATATGATATTAAATCTTATTTCTTTACAAGAACTGAAAGTCAAATTACCAAAATATTAGATGAAGCAAAAAAACAAAAAAATTCTATAATTTTATATACTATAGTAGATAATAATCTTGCAAAATTTTTAGCAAATGGAAGCGCAGAAAAAAAAATACCTTGTTTTGGAGTATTAGGAAATTTAATTTTAAGTTTTTCCAAACTACTTAATCAACAAGCATCACATGTACCTAGTGGACAATATACATTAAATGATGAATATTATGACAGAATAGAAGCAATTCAATTTTCAATGAATCATGATGATGGAAATTTAATTAATGAGATTGATAAAGCAGATTTGATTTTATTAGGAGTAAGTAGAACAAGCAAGACTCCAACGTCTATTTATTTAGCTAACAAAGGTTTTAAAACTTCTAACATTCCTCTAGTAAATGAAAATTCGATACCAATTATATTAAAACAAAAACCAAAATTATCGTGCGTGATAGGTTTAACTTCTGAGCCAGAAAGACTTGCAGACATTAGAAAAAATAGATTAAATTCTTTAAAAGAAAAAGAAAGTACTAATTATACAAATATTGAAAAAATTAAGAAAGAAGTAGACGAAGCAAAAAAAACTTTTAAAAAATATGGTTGGCCGGTGGTTGATGTTACTAGAAAATCTGTAGAGGAAACTGCTGCATCAATTATAAAAATACATGAAATTTATAAAAGTAATGATTAATGAGATAATATTAGCTTCAAAAAGCAAAGTAAGAAAAAAAATTTTAGAGGAATATAAACTTAAATGCTATGTAGAGCCATCTAATATTGATGAAGATGAAGTTAAAAAAAGTTTACTAAAAGAAAAGGCTTCACCAGAAATAATTTCAAAAAACCTTGCTGAACTGAAAGCAAACAAGATAAGTTTAAAAAACAAAGATAAATTAGTTTTAGGCGCTGATAGTGTTATTGATCTAAATGGAAAAATAATTTCAAAGCCAAAGGATAGAGAAGAAGCATTAAAAATTCTTACAGACCTGAATGGAGAAACTCATTATTTAATAAGTTCCGTTTGTATTTCTCAAAATGGTTCAATGATATGGAATTATACAGATAAAGCAGCTCTTACAATGAAAAATATGACCTCAGAAGAATTAAAAATATATTTAGCAAAAATTAAAGATGAAGATTTATATTCATACAATGTTTATCAGATAGAGGGTGAGGGAAGGACTTTATTTTCTAAAATAGATGGAGATGAAAATACAATTATGGGTTTGCCTATTAAAGAAATTAAAGAATACTTAGGAACAATTTAATGTTAATATTTATATGGTTTGCACTTTGTATTGTTTTTGCAGTAGTTAATTCTTTATTAGGTGACTCAGGTCATGCACTTGAATTATTTGCTTTACTGAGTGCAATTGTTTTATTTTTAGTTAATCGTTTTAAAAACAAAGTATGAAAAAATATTTAGTAATAGGGAATCCTATTGAACATTCATTATCTCCAATTTTGCACAACTATTGGATAAAAAAAAATAATATAAAAGCAACTTATGATAAAAAAAAATTAATGAAGAAGATATTAAAAATGTAATTTTAGATTTAAAACAAGAAAAAATACATGGTTTAAACGTTACAGTTCCATTTAAAAACTCTACGATTCCCTTTTTAGATGATGTTACGAGTGTTGTAGAAAAAACTAAATCTGTAAATACAATATATAAAAAAGATAATAAAATAATAGGCCATAATACAGATGTTGGTGGATTTGAAAGAAGTTTAATAGAAACAAATTATAAAGTTAAGAATAAAAAAATATTTATATTAGGATCAGGAGGAGTAGTAGGCTCAATAATTTTAGCACTCGAAAATTTAGAAGCGGGACAAATTACGTTAAGTAATAGAACAAGGAAAAAGGCTGAAAAAATAAAAGACATAAATCCAAAACTTAATATTGTTGATTGGGGAAAAATCCCAGAATTTGATATTATTATTAATGCAACAAGTTTGGGATTAAAAAATAATGATGAAATAAAATTAAACTTTGAAAACGTTGGTAATAATAAATTGTTTTATGATGTGATTTATAATCAAAATATTACTAATTTTCTTAAACATGGTAAAAAATTAGGTAATGAAATAAAAGATGGAAAAATGATGTTTATTTATCAAGCGCAATTAGCTTTTAAGACCTGGCATAATATATTACCTAAAATAGAAAATGAAACAATTGATTTGTTAATTAAATGAAAAGAATAGCAGTGGTTGGAGACATAGGTTCTGGCAAAAGTTATGTGGCTAAAAATTTTGGTTTTCCAGTTTTTAATGCTGACGAGGAAGTAAATAAAATTTATAAAAAAGATAAAACTATTTTTAATAAACTTAAAAAATCTTTATCTAACTATGTTAAAACCTTTCCAATCAATAAGAATGAAATATCACAATCAATACTAGCAAATAAATCAAACTTAAAAAAAATAGTTAATATTATTCATCCATCAGTTAAAAAAAAAATGAAAATTTTTATTAAGAAAAATGAAAAAAAAAACTTTATTGTTTTGGATATTCCTTTGTTTTTAGAAAATAAGCTTAATAAAAAAAATGATATTATAGTATTTGTTCAAGCAAAAAAAAAAGAAATTTATAAAAAATTAAAAAAAAGAAAAAATTTTAATTCTAAATTGTTGAAAAAATTTAAAAATCTTCAACTTTCACTCGAATATAAAAAAAAAAAAATCACAATTTATAATTAAAAATAATTTTACTAATAAATCGGTTAAAGTAGGGGTAAAATTAATTTTAAAAAAAATTTTATAAATGAAAGAAATCATACTAGATACTGAAACTACAGGACTATCAGTAAGAGAAGGTCATAGAATAGTTGAAATTGGATGTATAGAACTAGATAACCTTAATATTACCACAAAAACTTTTCACACTTATTTAAACCCTGAAAGAAAAGTTTCTGAAAAAGCATTCGAGGTTCATGGATATACTGATGAATTTCTTTCTAAACAAAAAAAATTTTTGGATGTAGTGGATGATTTTTTAAATTTTATAAAAGATAAAAGACTGGTCATTCATAACGCTGAATTCGATTTAAGTCATTTAAATAATGAATTGACATTAATAGGTAAAAAAAAAATAAGCTCTGAAAATGTTGTTGATACACTTGTATTAGCTAGAGAAAAATTTCCAGGTTCATCAATAAATTTAGATGCCCTTTGTAAAAGATATAGAATTGATAATTCAAAAAGAACACATCATACGGCATTAATTGACTGTGAATTATTATCAAAAGTTTATATTAATCTTTTAGATCAAAAGGAGCCAACTTTAAATTTCCAAAATCAAGAAAATGAAAATTTAAAAAGAGATAAAAATGACAATTTATATTTTAAAAAGATAATTAAACCAACCCCCTCAGAGATTGATCTTCATAAAGATTATTTAAAAAAAAATTTGAAAAAGAATTTCTTCAATTAAATTTTTCATTATAAAGTTTATTGAAATCGATTTTTTTTTCTAACTTTACCCCTGGAAAACCAGAATTATTTAATAAGTTTAAAAAAGCCTTTTCTAAATTTGGATAAATTTTATTTTGGACATCACAAAGAATAATCTTCTGTAACTCTTTTTTGTTGTTAATCTTTTCATCTATTTTTACTATTGAAGCATAAACGATTTCAAAATGGGACCTTTTTTCATTTAACTCTTTATCATGAAATTTTAACGACGTATTAACTTCAACAAGTTTATTTTTTAAAGCTTTAGAACTAATATCGATATCTAAGTTATATTTAGAAATATTTTCTTTAACAAATAAATAACTCTGTACATCCGGTGTTTCACTTGACATATCTTTTATAAATTCTGTAACTATTTTAAAGTTTTCTGTCATCTTGGTCATCTATATCTTCGAACTCACCATTTATATAGTCTTGTTTTTTATAATCTGTATTTTTTTTGTTTGATATTTTTTTTAAAAAAAATTTTCTTGTCGGAGGAAAAATAAGTAATAAACCAATCACATCTGTTGCAAATCCTGGTAAAATTAATAGTAGAGCTGCAAAAGCTAATGCTGCTCCAGAAATTATTTCATAAACAGGAACTTCATTTTTTACAATTTGAGACATTCCGGATTTTAAAGTGTTAAAGCCCTCATATCTTGCATAAATTATCCCTAAAAAAGCAGTTAGAAAAATAAGGGAAATTGTATTAAAGGCTCCTATTTGAGATCCTATTTTGATAAATAAGTAGATCTCAATCATTGGTATTCCTATAATTAGCAACAATAATGTGTTCATTTGTCCTTAATCTAAATTGCTAGTTGTAATTAATCAACATACTAAATATTATTAGGTATGAATAATAGTTTTGAATACATTGATATAATACTTTTAGCAATGATTGCTGGATTTATCTTTCTTAGATTAAGAGGAATATTGGGTAAAAAAACTGGTTTTGAAGGTAAAATGCCCACTCAATTTGGAAAAGAATTTAAAAAATTTGGAATAAAAGAGAAAGTTAAAAATGAAATTTTTGATCAAGATGCTCAAAATGATTTTTTAAAAGGAGCAAAAATTGCTTATGAAACGATCATCACAGATTTTAGTGACAGCGATAATAAATTAATTGATAGTAAGCCTCTTTTAAGTAAAAAAATTTATAATCAATTTTCAGAAGCTTTAAAAGATAGAAGTAGCAAAGGCCATTTTGCAGAAATAACTTTTATTGGAATTAAATCTGCTACAATAAAAAATCATCAAAAAGTTCAAGATACTTTAGAGGTTACAGTAGATTTTGTAAGTGAAATTATAACCAGTATAAAAGACAAAAATAAAAAAATAATTTCAGGTGATGATGAAAAAATTAAAACAGTTTACGATACATGGGTTTTTTCTAAAGATCTCAAAACCTCAAATCTAAATTGGCTATTAATTGATACAAATACATAATTGATAAAAAAAATTTCAGATAAAGATAAAAAAGATTGGGAAAATTTTATATCTAAAGATGAAAAGATTCCAAACAAAGAAAATATTTTAAGAAATAATATAAGAAGAGAAAAAATAAAAAAAATAGATTTACACGGAAATACTCTTCAGGAATCAAATGTAACTGTTAGTAATTTTATAAATAAATGTTTTAATGAAGATGTTACAAAGATTATAGTAGTTACTGGAAAAGGCTTAAGATCTAAAAATATTTCGGACCCTTATATCTCAAAAGAACTTGGCATTCTTAAACACTCTGTTCCAGAATTTATCAAATCAGATCAAGATTTAATGAAAAAGATTATAAAAATTTCTGATGCTAAAATTGAAGATGGTGGTGGTGGTGCTTTTTATATTTTTTTGAAAAATAGATTAAAGAATAAATTTTGATAAATCAGTATCTTTAATTAAATTATCTAAATTATCTTTGACATATTTTTCGTTAATTATAATTTTTTCACCCGATCGATCTGTCGCTGTAAAACTTATATCATCTAAAATTCTTTCAATAATTGTATGAAGTCTTCTTGCACCAATATTTTCAACTGAGGCATTAACTTCTGAAGCTATGTTAGCTATGGCCTCTATACCATCATCAGAAAATTCTAAATTAACATTTTCAGTTTTTAAGAGAGCAATGTATTGTTTAATTAAACTAAAATCTGGTTCTTTTAAAATTCTTTTGAAATCATCACTGGTTAACGCTTCAAGCTCAACTCTGATAGGCAATCTACCTTGAAGTTCTGGTAATAAATCAGATGGTTTTGCAAGTTGAAATGCTCCAGATGCTATAAATAATATATGATCTGTTTTAATTGGACCATATTTTGTACTAACAGTAGTTCCTTCTATAAGTGGAAGTAAGTCTCTTTGTACACCTTCTCTAGAAACATCTCCTCCAACCCTGTCAGTTCTTCCAGAAATTTTATCAATTTCATCTAAAAAAACTATTCCATTATTTTCTGTAGAATTTTTAGCAGATTTAATTATTTTATCTTCTTCAATTAATTTGTCTGATTCATCATTTATTAAAATTTCATGAGATTCTTTAACTGTCATTTTTTTCTTTTTTTGTTTATTTCCAACAGATTTACCAATCATTTCTCCTATGTTAATCATACCAATATTTGCACCTGGCATCCCCGGTATTTCAAACGATGCTGCAGAATTATTATCATTAACTGCAATTTCAATTTCATTATCATCTAAATCACCATCTCTTAGTCTTTTTCTAAAACTTTCTCTTGTTGCAAGACTTGCTTTGCTTCCTACTAGAGAATCTAGAACCTTTTCTTCTGCAAGTTTTTGAGCCTTTGTATAAACTTCTTTTCTTTTCTTTACTTTTTCCATTGCAATTGCAATTTCTAGTAGATCTCTTATAATTTGTTCGACATCTCTACCAACATAACCAACTTCAGTGAATCTAGTTGCTTCTACTTTAACAAAAGGTGCTTCAGCAAGTTTTGACAGTCTTCTTGAAATTTCAGTTTTACCAACCCCAGTCGGTCCTATCATTAAAATATTTTTGGGTAGAATTTCATTTTTCATTTCACCTTTAAGAGCCTGTCTTCTCCATCTATTTCTTAATGCAATAGCAACTGCTTTTTTGGCTTTATTTTGTCCAACTACATATCTATCAAGTTCTGAAACTATTTCTCTTGGAGATAATGAACTTACAAATGATTCTTTTTGATCAGAATTTTTATCTTTAGGAACAAGGGTTGTAACATTAGACTTTTCCATTATATCTTTTCTATTTTAATATTATCATTAGTAAATACACAAATTTCTGAAGCAACTTTTATAGCTTTTTTTGCAATTTCTTCAGCACTCAAGTTTGATTCTATCAGAACCTTCCCAGCAGCAAGAGCATAATTTCCTCCAGATCCAATACCTATAATGTCACCTTCAGGTTCCAACACGTCCCCTGTTCCAGATATTATATAACTTTTTTCTTTATCACCTATTGCCATTAATGCTTCAAGTCTTCTTAGATATTTATCAGTTCTCCAATCTTTAGCTAATTCAACAGCTGCTCTTGAGAGATTTCCAGCATGTTTTTCAATTTTTGCCTCTAGTCTTTCAAACAAAGTTAAAGCATCTGCTGTAGAACCAGCAAATCCAGCTACTACATCTCTTTTTTCAATTTTTCTTACTTTTGCAGCAGTCTTTTTAACAACTGTATTGCCCATACTAACCTGGCCATCACCAGCCACTACTACTTCATTGTTTTTTCTCACTAATACTATTGTTGTCATAGCTTATAAATGGATATTAAATTGAATAGTTCAAGCCCAGGTTTAGTATTATTGCCATAATTGGATAATATATGTATACCTATTTTTAATTATGAAGCGTATAGGTAAAATTACTAGAAAAACAAAAGAGACCAGTATAAGTGCTGATTTAAATATAGATGGCAAGGGAAAGCATAAAATAGATACAGGAATAGGTTTTCTCAATCATATGCTTGAACAATTGTCCAAACACTCCTCTATTGACATGAAAATTAAAGCCAAAGGAGATACCCATATTGATCTTCACCACACAACTGAAGATACAGGAATTGCAATTGGGGAAGCTTTAAAAAAAGCATCAAAAAAATTTGTAGGAATAAAAAGATATGCTCATGCAATAATTCCAATGGATGAAACTTTAACTAGGGTTGCAATAGATGTATCAAACAGACCCTACTTAATTTGGAAAGTAAAATTGAAGGTAGAAAAACTTGGTGAAATGGATACTGAATTATTTAAAGAATGGTTTCAAGCTTTTTCACAAGCAGCAGGAGTTACTTTACACATTGAAAATATTTATGGTGATAATAGTCACCACATTATTGAGTCTTGTTTTAAAGGATTAGCAAGATCTTTAAGAGCTGCATTGGAAATGGACCCAAGGAATAAAAAATCAATTCCTTCTAC
>MDSV01121665.1_pt1 | contig 30329 bp, 29 predicted proteins | sample 810851 | NCBI WGS metagenome assembly MDSV01 (sample SAMN05326640, study PRJNA326480) | marine metagenome | isolation source: seawater | place: Atlantic Ocean: North East | collected 2012 | reverse complement strand
TTAAGATAGGTAAAAATTGTATAATTGGTGCTGGTAAAATAATTAAAAAAAATTTACCTTCAAACTCTATTATTAAATGAGTAAAACTATTTTTATAGCGGAAGCAGGTGTAAATCATAATGGAAAAGTCTCTTTAGCAAAAAAATTAGTTGATATTGCAAAAGTTGCCAAAGCTGATTTTGTAAAGTTTCAAATTTTTAAAGCTGATGATTTAGCAAGAAAAAAATCACCACTTGCTTTGTATCAAAAAAAAAATATTGGAAAAAATATATCCCAATATGAAATGCTAAAAAAACTTGAACTAAGTCAAAAAGAGCATACTCTACTAATTAATTATTGTAAGAAAAAAAAGATAAATTATCTTGCATCAGTTTTTGATATCGAAAGCTTGAATTTTCTTAGAAAAAAATCCTCAAGCATAAAAATTCCATCTGGTGAAATTACTAACTATCAATTATTAAAAAATATTAAAAAAAAAAAATTTCATAAAATATTTCTTTCCTCTGGTGCAAGTAATATTATAGAAATAAAAAAGGCAATAAGTATTTTGGGTAAAAAAAATCTTTATATACTTCATGCTAATTCTGAATATCCAACAAAGAATCTTAACGATATAAATTTAAATGTAATAAAAACATTACAAAATCAATTGAAAATTAAAACTGTAGGATACTCAGATCACACTATTTATAGAGAGGTCCCAATAATTGCTGTTGCAATGGGTGCTAATGTAATTGAAAAACATTTTACAATAAATAAAAAATTAAAGGGACCAGATCACAAAGCTAGTTTGTCTCCTCAAGAGTTGATAAAAACGGTTAAAGATATAAAAAAAACAAATTCAATACTTGGATCCTATTTAAAGAAACCAACTAATTCTGAAAAAAAAAATATTAAAGTAATAAGAAAATCACTATATGCAAAAAAAAATATATTTAAAAATGAAATATTTAACGATAAAAATATAATTTTTAAGAGACCTTTGGTTAAGAATAATGGGCACCTATATCTACGTATTTTAGGAAAAAGATCAAAAAGAAATTATAAAAAAAATCAATTAATAGAATTATAAATGAAAAAAATTTTCTTCTTCACTTCATCAAGATCAGATTTTGGAATTCAACTCCCTCTAATTAAAAAATTTTTAAAATCAAAAAAATTTAAAACATATACATTAGTTACAGGTTCTCATTTTAGTAAAAAATATGGGAACAGTTATCAAGAAATTAAAAAAAGTAGTATCAAAAATAAAATATTAATAAATATTAACTACAAGGCTGATAATCCAAAAAATATAAGTTTTTTTTTATCAAAACTAATATTAAAAATTTCAATAATATTTAATAAAATCAAGCCAGATTATTTAATCGTGCTGGGAGATAGATTTGAAATTATAATTCCAACGATTGTTGCTAATCATTTTAAAATTCCAACAATACATCTTCATGGTGGTGAGATTACTGAGGGCTCGATGGATGAATTAACAAGACATGCAATTTCTAAAATGTCACAAATTCATTTTCCTTGTACAGAAAATTACAAAAAAAGATTAATTCAATTAGGAGAAAATCCAAAGGATATCCATAATTTTGGATCAATTAGCTTGTCAGATATTAAGAATATAAAATTTCTTAAAAAGAAAGTCCTATTAAAAAAATTAAACTTATCTGATAAAAATAAAAATATTATAGTTACTTTTCATCCAGAATTTTCTTTTGATAAAAAAAAAACAAACAAAAAATTTCAAGTTGTTTGTAATGCTTTATCAAAGTTAAAAAAGTTTAATATTATTTTTACCGCACCAGCTCAAGAATTAAATTCTGAAATTATAATTAAGCTGATTAAGAATTATTGTGAAAAGTATAATAATGCACAATTTATAAAATCTATGGGAAGGGAATTGTATTTTTCATGTTTAAAACATTTTGACTTAATGTTGGGTAATAGCTCCAGTGGAATTATCGAAGCTCCTTACTTTAATATTCCTGTTATTAACATTGGTGGCAGGCAATTAGGAAGAGATTGTTCAACAAATATTGTTAATTGTGAATATAATAAACAAGAAATAATTAATAAAATTCATTATACTCAATCAATTAAATTTAAAAATAAAACAAAAAAAAATAAGCCTGTTTATTACCAAAAAAATACAGTAGAGAAAATTTATAAAAAAATATCCGGATTAAATTTTAAACAAGGTTTATTAAAAAAATTTAATGATTTATGAAAAATATAATTATTTATAAAAATACCTCAATTTTAAACGCATTAAAGAAAATGAACACAGCTGGAACAAAATGTTTGGCAGTTGTAGATAAAAAAAAAAATTTTCTAGGAACTTTAACAGATGGAGATCTAAGAAGATTAATCCTGAAAAGTAAAAATTTGAATATTAAAATTAATAATTCATATAATCATAAATCAATTTATTATTTTCAAAAGAACATGAACTTAAAAAAAATAAAAAAAGAAATGCTTAAAAAAAAGATTGATTTAGTTCCGGTACTTGGCCAAGATTATAAGGTAAAAACGTATATCACATTAGATTCAGATATTAATTTTTCATATAAAATATCTAAAATTAAAATTAAAAATCCAGTAATTATTATGGCTGGTGGCAAAGGTACAAGACTTGATCCATTTACTAGAGTGTTGCCTAAACCTCTTATTCCAATAGGAGAACAAACGATGATTGAGAAAATACTAAATGTTTTCTTAAGACAAGGATTTGAAAAGTTTTTTTTAACTGTGAATTATAAATCAAGTATTATTGAAAAATACTTAGAAGATATTTTTAGAAAAATAAAAATAAAATATATTAAAGAAAAAAAATTTCTTGGGACTGCTGGAAGTTTAAGTATGCTTAGAGATAAGTTTAATAAAGATATAATAGTAACAAACTGCGATACTTTAATTGATGTTAATTATAAAGAAATATTGGATTATCATAAAAAAAATAAATATGATTTAACTTTAATTGCCTCAACTAAAGAGTTTATATTTCCATATGGATCATGCGAAATTAATACAAATGGAAATTTAAGTAAATTAAGAGAAAAACCTAAATTTAATTTATTAGCTAATGTGGGCTTCTATGTAATTAAACCAAATTTATTAAAAGAAATTAAAAAAAATACTCATGTAAGTATGTCAGAATTAATAAATAATTTATTAAACAAAAATAAAAAAATTGGAGTTTTCCCTTGTCATGAAAACTTTTGGAAAGATATCGGCCAATGGGATGAATATGAAAAATCCCTAAAGAATTTAAGATTCTAATTTAGATGAATAAAATAAAATTTGGAGTTGTAGGGTATGGAAGTATTGCTCAAAAGCATGTTAAATTAGTAAAGAGAAAATATTCGAATTCCGATATAAAAATCTTAGTACATAAAAAAAAAAAATTAAAATCAAAATTCAACTTTTTTTATGATGAAAAATTATTTTTTAAGAATAAATTTGATTATATATTTTTATGCAATCCATGCACTAGACATATAGAATATTTGCACAAATCAATAAAATATAAAGTTAAAAATATTTTTGTAGAAAAGCCTCTATCTGATAGTTTTAATGAAATTAAAAATTTTCAAAAAAAATATTTTAAATTTAAAAATAAAATATTAGTTGGCTATGTTTTGCTTTACAATAAACTATTCTTAGAAACATTAAATTTATTAAAAAAAAAAAAATAGGTCAAATAATTTCAGCAACTATAGTCTGCAATTCGAATTTTAAAAAATGGAGAAAAAATAAAAAGTTTTATAAAACTGTATCTGCAAATAAAAAATTAGGAGGTGGTGTACTTAATGAATTAAGTCATGAGCTAAGTTATGCGTTAAAACTATTTGGTCCTGTGAAAATGGTTTTTTCAAAACTTCATTATCAAAATAATAAAAAAATTGATGTTGAAACTAATGCCAAAATATATTGTTTAACAAAAAACAAAATTGATTTAGGAATATTTTTAAATTTTTTAAGTGATAAAGAGGAAAGATATTGCGAGATTATTGGAACAAAGTCTAAATTGTTGTTAGACTTTAAAAATAAAAAAATTTTTTTTAATGATAAAAAAATTTTTCATATAAATGAAAATAAAAATCAAATGTACAAAGATCAATTAAATTTTTTTATACACAAAAGCAAAAACAAAAAAAAAAATTACTTTAGATAAATTTAATAATGCATCAGAAACTGTTAAAATTATTAAAGCAATTAAACTCTCTGATAATAAAAAAAAAATAGTGAGGATGATTTGAAAAACTTTGCATTTATTTTTGCTAGAGGTGGATCAAAAAGAATTAAAAATAAAAATTTACAAAAAATAAAAAATAAAACACTCTTAGAAATAACTATTAATCAAGCAAAAAAAATAAATAAAATTCATAAAATTTTTTTATCAACCGATTCAAAAAAAATAGCCTCATCGATTAAAAATGAGAATATAGAAATAATTATGCGTCCAAAATTTTTAGCGAAAGATAATTCTTCTGAGTGGCATTCATGGCAACATGCAATAAAACAAGTAAAGAAAAAATATGACTTTGAAAAGTTTATTTGTTTACCTGTGACTTCACCGTTAAGAGCTACTAAAGATATTTTAAATTGTATTAACAAATTAGATGACAAAAATGATATGGTTATAACCATACAAAAAACTGAGAGAAATCCATGGTTTAATATGGTAAAGACTAAAAACAAAAATTTTTTTGAGGTTGTTAATTTTTCGAGAGAGTTTGTTGATATAAGACAAAAAGCTCCAATCGTTTATGATATGACAACCGTGTGTTATGTAACTAGGCCAGATTATGTATTAAAAAATAGATCAATTTTCAGTGGAAAAGTAGGGGCTGTTATTATTCCACAAAATAGAGCATTAGATATAGACACAAATTTTGATTTAAAAGTTGCTAGACTATTGTATTAAAACTTATTTTTATCATTTTAGAAGTATTTGATTGCCTCTAAGAATGATATTGATTATTAAAAAATTAAGATGGAATTAAAAAACAAAGTAATTATTGTTACAGGATCTAACGGAAGGATTGGAAATCAGGTTGTCAAAGATTTGGTAAATTACAAAGCTACAGTAATTTCTTGCGATTTAAAAAATACAAAAAAAATAAATAATTTTTTTAAAATAGATACTACAAATGAAATACAAACCAAAAAATTTTTAACAAATGTGAAAAAGAAGTTTAAGAAAATAGATTGCTTAATTCATTGTGCATATCCAAAAACTAAAGACTGGGGTACAAATTTTGAAAAATTAAATTACAAAAGTTTATCACAAAATTTGTCTTTGCAGCTTGGAGGATCAATTTTGTTATCAAAACAAATAATCAAAATATTTAGAAAACAAAATTATGGAAATTTAATTTTATTATCATCAATTCAAGGTATATCAGCTCCTAAATTTGAGCATTATAAAGGCACAAAGATGTCAAGTCCTATTGAATACGGTGCAATTAAATCTGGTATAATTTCTATAACTAAATATTTGGCCAAATTAGTGAGATATACAGACATAAGAGTAAATTGTGTGAGTCCTGGAGGAATTCTTGACAAACAACCATCTAAATTTTTAAAAGCTTATAAAAAATCCTGTAACTCTAAGGGCATGTTAGATGCCAAAGATATATCAAAAACAATTCTTTTTTTGTGCAGCAATCAATCAAAATATATTAATGGTCAAAATATAATAGTTGATGATGGCTGGACTTTATAAAATAAATATTTATGTGTGGTATTGCAGCTATTTATAACATTAAAGAAAATAAATTCGATAATTCAAATAACATAAAGAAAATTTTAAATAATATTAATCACAGGGGCCCAGATCAACAAAATTATGAATTGGTAAACCAATGTTATTTAGGCATAGCTAGATTAAGTATTATTGATTTAAAAAGTGGAAATCAGCCTATCTCTGATCTCAGAAAAAGATATTATGTAATATTTAATGGAGAAATTTACAATTATTTATCACTTAAAAAAGATTTAGAAAAATTAAATTATAAATTTAATACAATGTCTGATACCGAGGTAGTTTTGAATAGCTATATTCATTGGGGTGATAATTTCGTTGAAAAATTAGATGGAATGTTTTCGATAATTATTTATGATAAATCAAATGATGAGTTAATAATCTGTAGAGACAGGTTTGGAAAAAAACCATTATATTATTTTAAAGATGATGAAAAAGTTATCATTTGTTCAGAAGTACAAGCGATTTATGACTTAAACAAAGATAATTCACTTAATTTAAAAATAAATCTTCAAGGATACTGGGACTATCTAACTTATAGATATATTCCAGGTAATCAAACTAGTTGCGACAAAATCTTTAAATTTGACAGAGGTTCAATTTATAAAATTAAAAAAAATAAAATATTTAAAAAAAAATATTGGAATATAGAATTCAAAAATAAAAAAAAAATTTCTTTTGAAAATAAAACAAATAGTTTTCAAAATTTGTTTGATAAATCAGTAAAAAAAAGATTAATTTCAGATGTACCAGTAGGAGTTATTCTTAGTGGTGGATTAGACTCATCAGCAGTTCTTTATAGCGCAAGTAAATTTCAAAAAATTAATTCTTATCACGTTTGTTTTAAAAATGAGAATGAAAATTATAATGAACTTAAATATGCAAAAAAAATTGCAAATTATTTAGATTCAAATTTAAGTGTTATTGAAATAGATGATAAAATGTTTTTAGATAAACTAGAAAAAATAAATTATTTTACAGATGAACCATTATCAGATCTTGCATCTATACCTCTAAAATTTGTAAGTGATCTAGCAGCAAAAGATGTAAAAGTAGTTTTATCTGGAGAGGGTGCAGATGAAATTATGGCTGGATATGATTTGTATAATGTTGAAAAAAATATAAAATATTTAAAAAGTTTAAATAAATACAAACCAATATCAATTATTTTAAAAAAAATAGTAAGATTATTTTTCTCAAGAAGATTTAGTGCATTAGATAATATAGGAATCAATCATAGTAATTACGCAAAAGATGTATTTAAGAACATTACTTATCAAATTTCAGAAGAGGAAAAATTAAATTTATTAAAATCAAACGATTTTAAATTGTTAAAATCAGAAAGATTCTTAGATCAAAATTATTTAGAATCTGGTCATTTAGATCAAATTAATCAAATATTATATAATATTAGTAAAGAGTGGTTGGTTGAGAATGTTCTCATGAAATCCGATAAAGTTACTATGAGCTCCTCATTAGAATGTAGATGTCCATTTTTAGATATAGATTTAGCAGAATTTTATTTCTCACAATCAGGAAATGAAAAAATATATAATAGTAATGGGGTTTTAGACCAAAAAATTTTACTAAAAGAATATTTAAAAAATAATATACCAAAAGACATTATTGATAGAAAAAAGCTAGGATTTCCTGTAAGAGCATATGATCTTGATAAACAAATATATAAAGATTTTTTGTTTGATCATTTAGTTTCAAAAAATAGTTTTTACGAAAATTTTTTTGAAAAAAATAAATTTTTAAAAAATGCTGAATTTTATATCAATCGGAATAATGAGAACGAGAACTTCAAAAATTTCTTATGGTCAATTGTAGTTTATGAAATATGGGTCAAAAATAATCGTTTGGCATGAATGCTATGTCACAGGGGGTTCTGACTGGTCAATAATAGATATATTAACTAATTGGCCAAATAAAAATTGTAATTTTGATTTTTTTGTAAACAAAAAGCACGAGGGTATAAATTTATTACAAAAAAGTTTAAATAAAAATTGTAAGTTTAATTATTATAATTCTGTTATTGAAAAAATTAATAATTTAAAAAAAACATTTTTATTTAAATATCTTTTAAATGTGTTTATTTTAAGAAAATTATTTACATTTTACTTTTTAATAACAACATTTTTTTCTATTCATAAAAAATTAAAAAATAAAAATTTCGATTATATTTTAATAAATAATGGCGGATATCCAGGAGGCTTAACTTCATATTTAGTAATAATTTCCTCTTTCATTTTGAAAAAAAAAGTAGCCATGATAATTAGAAACTTTCCAGCACACAATTATAAAAAAAATTTATCGATGTTCATAGTTAGATTGATTGTTATATTTTTTAACTGCAAATTAATAAGTGTATCAAAATCTTTAAAGAAATCTTTGGAAAATGATGCTGGCATAGATCGAAAAAAAATAAAAGTAATTTATAATGGAATTTCACTTCAAAATAAGAAAAAATTTTTAAAAGAAAAAAAAAGAAAAATTAAAAATTATTCTGTTGGAATTTTTGGAAGGATTGAGTCTAGAAAAGGACATCATCATCTAATTAAGGCTTGGAAATTAGTTGAAAAGAAACTTCCAAACTTAAATCTTTATATAGTGGGTAATGGTGAAATGAAGTATATCACATCATTAAAAAACATTATTAATATCAATAAACTTAATAAAAAAAAAATTATATGGCTCAATTATACAAATAATATTTATACTTTACTAAAACAAATAGATTTAGTTGTTGTACCATCAGTTAAATTTGAAAGCTTTGGGCGTATTGCTGTAGAAGCTATGGCCCTAAAAAAACCTATAATTACAAGTAATTTTGGAGGATTGAAAGAGGTAAATATTAATAAAAAAACAGGTTTTACTATTAATGTTAAAGATAAAAAAATCCTTTCAAATAAAATAATCGAGCTAATGATAAATAAAAATAAAAGAAAATTATTTGGATCAAGAGGAGAAAAAAATTATAAGAAAAATTTTACTTCATCTATGATGTCAAAAAAATATTATAAATTTGTAAAAAATAATTTACAAAAATAAATAAGAATGAAAGCGATTATTTTAGATCATCCTGATGACTTGAGTAAATTTGATATAAATGATCAATCATTAAATTTTTATGCAGATAATTTTCATACTTACCAAAAATTAAGAAAAAATAAAAAAATTAGGTATATAAATATTCAAAAAATACTACATCAATATGATGATTTTTCACAAGAAATCACAAATGGATGGTTTCAAAAAAATAGAACAAAAAATTTAAAGGTCAATAAAATCTCTATTGGAAGTATAATTTTACCAAGATTAATTAACGAATATTCAAATTCACTAAAAAATTATTTAATAATTAAAAAAATATTATTTAAAAATGAAAAAATTTTTTTTCCAAAAAGTAAAAAATTTTTTATTAAAAATATTTTGGAATTTTTTCCAAATAAAATTGAATTTTATAATTCTAAAAATAATATCGAAGAATTACTATCCGCAAATCAAATAAGATCACAAATAATTTCTTTACCAAAAATACATAGATATTCTGGTTTCGCAAGATTTTTTCAAAATTTATTTTTTTCAATAAATAAAAATAAAATAATCTACTATCCTGAACCAAGAACAAAAAAATTTTTTAATACTTTTTCAAATATTTTATCTTTAAATTCTTTAAAATTTTGGAATGGTTATTATTTTAAATATTCACCTAAATATTTTAATAAAGCAAAGACTTTAATTGATTTAAACTATCACAAGGATTTAAAACAATATTTAAATATAAACAGAACAATTAAAAATTTTATTCATTTAAAAGTTTTTGAAAAATCTATAGATAGTATTGTAAAACAAAATAAGGATAATATTTTAAGGACTTTAGCAATCTATATTGAATTGTTTGAATATTATCATCCAAGATCAATTATTCTTCCTGGTATATTAAATTTTGATTATGCTATTGCTATAGAGTTATCTAAAATTAAAAAAATAAAAACTTATATAGCTTTAGATGGCGTTCTAATAAATTATGATCCAACTGAATTTAATAAAAATTATATTTTTGATAAAATCATAGCATGGGGTAATGAAAATAAAATTTTGTTACAAAAACATAAAATCAAACATAAGGACATAATTCTATCATCTACATTTTATAAAAAATTAAATCAAAAAAATAATTTAAAAAAAAAATATATAATTGTAATGCCTTTAACTCATTATTCTCAAAAAGTATCCTCATATCCCGATAAATGTGTTCATCATACAATTAATATTTTGAGAGTTTTAAATCAAATGAATGAAAAAAATATTATTTTGAAGATAAAAGACGGCAATTATGAAGTTAGTAAAATTATTAATGTATATGAAAAATATATTTTAGAATATGGATTAAAAAATGTATCGATTAAGTTAGGAAAAATGGAAAATTACTTAGCTCAAGCTAAACTGATAATTGGTCAATGTTCTAGTACAATTTATGAGGCTGTTAAAAATAACATTAGTTATCACATTTATGAACCACATGATTTAGGCCTAAATATAAGAGATATAAAAAATTCTACTTTATTTAATAGAAAAACAATTTCTAGAAATAAATTTGAACTTTTTAAAAATTTAAAAAAGAAAAAAAATTCCTCTATAATAAAAACTAATAAACAGATATTTATGGGTAGCAAGTTAGGAAATCTTTTTTTTGATGATTAAGCCAATATTTTCTATAATTATTCCAACTTATAACAGTTTAAAAACTTTAGATAAAACAATAAGAAGTGTATTAAACCAAACATTTAAATACTATGAAATAATTGTTGTTGATGATGGCTCTACAGATAACACATGTAGGAAACTAAAAGACTATAAAGATACGAGAATCAAATTATTTAAAATTGAAAGAAGTGGGGGGCCCGCAAAGCCAAGAAATTTTGGCATTTCCAAATCCAATTCTAATTGGATATGTTTCCTAGATTCAGATGATCTATGGGAAAAAAACAAATTATCAACTTTATTCAAATATATTAAGAAAAAAAAATTTGATGTTTTGTGTCACAATGAATTCTTAAAAAAGAGGAATAATATTAAAGTTTCTAAATATGGACCATTTAAAAAAAATTTTTACAATCATCTATTAATTAATGGTAATTTATTATCTACTTCAGCCACAATGTTAAATAAAAATTTTTTAATAAAAAATAATCTTAAATTTAATGAATCTAGAAATTTTGTATCAGTAGAAGATTATGATTTGTGGATGATGCTTGCAAAAAAAGAAGCAATTTTTTTGTTTATTGATGATACACTGGGTACTTATTTAATTCACAATCATGGTATATCTCAAAATAACTTTAAACATTTAAATAATTTAAGAAAATTATTTTTTCATCACGTTTTTAAAATCCAAAAATTTGAAAATGATAAAAAAGCATTATGGAAATATTTAGAAAAGAAAGTAGATATTTTATTGATAATTAATAATTTTAGAAAAAAACCATTTAATTTCAATTTAACTATTAAATTATTCTTTTTTTTATTATTTAATTTAATATTTATAATTAAATTTTTTAAGAGGAAATTTTTAACATGAAGATACAACATCTTATCTTGGAGAAAATTTATAAAGTTTTTGGTGAAAGATTTTTAAAAAAACCTAGATTTAGAATATTGAATATTCACGATGTTAACGAGAAAGATTTTGAAAATTTAGAGAAAATTATTTTTAACTTAAAAAAAAATTGGAATTTTATAGATCCATCTAAACTGCAAAATTTAAATAATATAAATAAAAATCATATATTAATAACATTTGATGATGGATATAAATCACAAAAAATTTTTGCTGATAAAGTGTTAAACAGATATAAAATAAAAGCTTTGTTTTTTGTAGTGACAAATTTTATTAAATGTAATTCTAAGCAGGAAGCCCAAAATTTTGTATTAAAAAATATTGATACTAGTGTTGCAAATAATCCATCAAGATTCTCTGAAATTAATAATATGAACTTTGATGATTTAAAAGAATTAATTGCTAAAGATAATCTTATAGGATCTCATACAGTTAATCATAAAAAACTTACAAAGATTGATAATGTTGAAGAACTAAATTACGAAATTGTTCATTCAAAAAATGAATTAGAAAAAATATTAAATTCTAAAATCAATAATTTTGCTTGGACTTATGGTGATATTAATAGTATTAACAAAGTATCTTATAATATTATTAAAAAACACTATGAAAATATTTTTTCAGGTATTAGAGGAGATAATTTTCAAATTTCTTCTCATTTATATTTTAGAGATGAATTAAGTCCATTTTACTCAGAAGATTTAGCTAATGCATTTTTAAACGGATACTCAGATTTTTATTACTATAAAAAAAGGAAAAAATTATTGACATATGAAGAAGATGTTTAAAAATATTTTACAAAATTTATATACAATCTTAGTTAATATAAATTACATTCTTTCTAAAAAAAAGTATCACAAATTTATTTTCATACATCCACCGCAAAGTGGAGGCAATACCATCGATTATTTTTTCAAAATAAATTTCGGATTAAGAAATTTTAAAATAAATAACTATAAAGAATTTGATGTATTTAATTTTTCGTCAGAAAATTTAAAAAAATATTATTTAATATACGGACATTTTCCTTATGAATTTACATTTAGAAAAAATACTGAAAATAAATTCTATTATTTTACAAGTATAAGAAATCCTAAGGATCGATATTTATCAAATTATTATAGAAATAGGAGAGATGTGGAAAAAAAAGGTGAAAAGTACATGTCTTTAGAGGAATTTCTTCAACTTAGACTAAATCAAGGTTTAGATAATTTTTATGTACGTTTTTTCTCTTCAAAAAATATATATGCGGATAGTTCAATTGAAATTAATGAAAACCATTTTTTAGATTCGATTCAAAATCTTAAAAAACTTAATTTTATATTTTTTTTAGACAATATGAGAAAAGATATCTTGGAATTTAAAAAAAATTTTAGCTTATTTTTTGATATGTCATTATTTTTCAAACTTCATAAAAATAAAGTTTCAAATTCAAGCTATCCAAAGATTACTTCAAGAGAAAAGGAATTGCTTGAAAAATTAACCTTCTATGATTCAAAATTATATGAAGATATCAAAAAATATAAACTAAGACAGGCGATTTGATACACTTTAGAAAAAGACTTAATATATTTGAAACACTTAAATCATTAATAAATTTAAAAAAAATTGATTTAAATCACTGGAAAAAAAATAATGATCAGAGATCTTTACTGTTATCAAAATCATCATGGTCAATAGTACTTATTGGAATATGGTTTGAATTGAAAAAAAAAAAAACCACCAGTTTTTTTAGTGCCAAGCTATTATTGTAACTACACATTAAACTTATTAAAAATTCTAGGTTCAAAGATAATTTTTTATGACATTGATAGAGATTTCTTGCCAGATTTGAACTCAATTAAATTAGCAAAAGACGCAGATATTTGCATTGCAACACATTATTTTGGACAAGAATCTAATTTTAATAAAATTTCAGACTATTGTAAAAATAAAAAAATTTTATTGATTGAGGATGCAACGCATTGTCTAAAAAGAAAAGGAAGTATAGGAAATTATGGCCACTTTACATTGTTTAGTCAGCATAAATTTTTTTCTAATATTAATGGAGCACTCATAATATTTAATAATAATAAACTCTCTAAAGATGATTTGGAATTTTTTACAAATAAAACTGTTTGTATAAATTTATTAAAAAAGTTTATAGTTGATAAAAATATAATTACTTATAACAATAACTTTAGATTTTTAATTTATTTAATTTATGACTCATTTATTAAAATTTTTAAAAAAGAGAAGATAGAAAATTTTGATAATAATGCTTCATTCGAGAAAAAATATGCACATCCAAAAATAGATTATTTTTCTCTAAAACTTCTATCTTTAAGTTCCTTTAATATTGATTTTTTTTTAGATTATAGAAAGAAATGTCATCTTATCACAGAAATTTATTTAGATGAATTTTTAAATAAAAAAAATTATGAGGTTATTTCTAATTCAAAATATGATCCATATTTTTTAGTATTAAAATCACAAGATAAAATTAGAGAAATTTATGAAAACCTTAAAAAAAAAGGTTTAGCTGTACAAACATGGCCAGATTTACCAAGTGAAATAAGCGAGTCATCTAAAGCTTTTTATTATAGAAATCATTTACTTTTTATTCCATTAAATAAAATATCCTTAAAAAAATTATCATTGAGTAGAAATATAAATAATACTTGCAATATCAAATTTATAGAATGTTATGATAAAAAAGAGTGGAACAATTTACATAAAAATTTTAATTCCAACATACTTCAAACTTGGGAATTTGGAAATTTCAAGAAAAGATTTTTTTTTGCTAACTTGAAGCGATTTATTATTCGTGATGAAAAAAATAATTCTATAGGTCTTTTTCAGGCAATAAATTATAAATTATTTGGTATTAAAATTATTTTTTTAAATAGAGGTCCAATATTTAGCATAGATCAAGATACAACTTCAAAAAAAAAAATAACTGAAAAAATTGTAGAAAATTTAAAAAAAAATTTTTTAACATTTGTTTATATTAAACCTGAACTTGAATTTTCAAAATATAATATTTTATTGAAATTTAAAAATAAAAAAAAACTTTTCAAATACCCCTCATGGTGCTCTTCAAAAATTGATTTAGAGAATAACGAATTAAATATTTTTAATAATTTTAAAAATTCTCTTAGAAGTGAAATTTTAAAAAGTCAAAATAATCTTAGTTTGGAAATTATTGATCAAAAAAAAAATTGTAATTGGATTTTTGAAAGATATTTCTCAAAAAAAAATAAAAAAAAATTTAAAACAATTAATCAAAATTTATTTAAACATCTAGAGGAAGAAAAAATACTTTCGATTTGTGCTAAAAAAGATGGAAATAATTGTTCTGGTATAATTATTTATTTACATGGAAAATGTGCAACTTACCTAATTAGCTATAATTCAGAGATAGGTAGAAAAAATTTTGCTAATCAATTTTTACTTTGGGAGTCAATTAAATATCTTAAATTACAAAAGTACAAATATTTAGATCTAGGTGGAATTGATATTGAAACTAATTCTAGTGTAGCTAAATTTAAATTAGCATTTAATGGAAAGTTGTATAAATTAGTAGGAACTAATTTTATTTAATAATGCACCCAAAAGATAAGTTAAGTATCCAAGAACTATACATTCAAAACTTATTATTTTTTTTCATTTTTCTAAATTTTTTTTTTCCAAAAATTTCTTTGTTAAATATACCCGGATTTACTCAAGGGATACGTCTTGAAAATGTAATCTGTTTTTTTTTACTTCTAGCACTTATAGTTTGTCAAAGGGTTTCGTTAACATTAAACGATTTTGATAACTTAAAACCTTATATAATTTTTTTTATGATTTTTATTTTTTCATCTTATGTGGGATGGATAAGTGGAATTGATATTCAATTTATATTTTTACTAAGAATAATTGAATATTTAGTTTTTGCTTTTGTAATCTTTAAATCACAAATTAAAATTCAAAACATTCTTATATTTGTTAAATTTTTCTACTTGGCCAGTTTAATTGGTATATTTATTCAATATTTGGGACTTATGGGAACTTTTTCATCAACAGGTTTATCTTTAAATTCCGAAGGCAAGTATACTGGATTTGTATCTGGATCATGGGAATTAGCATTTATGATTTCCATATCCTATTTTTTAATTTTATCAACTAATGAAAAAAATAATAAACAAATAATTTTTTATTTATTTTTTACTCTTCTGATACTGTATCTCGCCGGGAATAGAACAATAGTTGTTTCTTTCTTAGTTAGTCTTATTACTTACTTCTTTCTTAAATCAAAAACTATAAATTCAAATGTATTAATATACTTTATAATGTTTTTTTTATTATTTTTATTATTTTTTTTATTTAATGGATATGAATTACAGCCTTTAGATCAATATGTTTTTTACACAATTAAGAACCCTAATGCATTGGTAGAAAATGTTTTAAATATAGAATATAATTATGTTTTTCAAACAATTAAAGAATTTTTGTTTTTTGGAAATATTCTGGATATTTCGGACACTCCCCAACAATATACTTCTTTACATTACAGATTAATTCACTGGGACCAGGCTAGAGATAATTTTTTAACAAATGGTTTTACTATAATTTTTGGATCGGGAGCGGAATTTATATATTATGACTCAATAATTTTTAGAATTATATTTACAACTGGTCTAATAGGATCTTTATTTATTATAATTCTAATGATTAAAATTCCATTATACATTATATTCTTTTTTTTATTGTCAGGGTTAACAATTGATTTTTTGGCAAGTTATAAATTAAGTGTGACGATAATCATTTTACATTTCGTAATAGTAAGTAGAAAAAAATATGCAAATAGGCATTGATGCAAGTAACATAAATGATGGCGGTGGTATAACTCATTTATCTCAAATTCTAAATAATTTTGATTTTAAAAAGTCAAAGTGCACAGGAATAGTAGTATGGGGGAATAAAAAATCACTAGATAAAATTAAAAAAACGAAAAAAATAAAAAAAATTAACATTAATAAAAAATTTTCAAATATTCTTATGAGAATTTTTTGGCAAATTTTTGTTTTTGAAAAAGAATTAATTAGATTGAATTGTAAAAAAGCTTTTATATTGGGAGGAATATCATTTTTAAATAAATTACCATCTATTATAATTATGCAAAATGTTCTTCCATTTGAGCAAGTAATTTTAAATAAATATTCTTTTTTATTCAGAATAAAGTGTATGTTGCAAAAGTTATTATTTCTTTATTCAATTAAAAAAGCAGAAAAGGTGATTTTTTTGAGTAAAAATTCAAAAAATATAATAATGAAACATGTGATACAAAAGAACATTAAATATAAAATAATTTCACATGGAGTGATAAGAGAAAAATTTTCAACAAGAAATTTTATATTTAAAAAACAAATTAAATTACTTTGTGTGTCAAAAATTGATTTCTATAAAAACCAACTAATTATACTTAAGGCACTCAAATTTCTTTTGAAGGAAGGCTACAATCTAGAGCTAAATTTAGTTGGTGCGAATTATAAACCAGCATTAAATTCATTAAAGAATTATATTTTTGAACATCAATTAGAAAAATATGTAAAAATTATTAATGAAATTGACTTTAATAAAATAAAAAAAAAATATCAAAATGCAAATATACACATAGCACCTTCTTTTTGTGAAAGTTTTGGAATAACAATAATTGAATCAGGAATTAACTCATTGCCATTGATTTGTTCAAACATTAAGATTTTTAGAGAAATAACTAATACTAATTCACTGTTTTTTAATCCAAAGAGTGAAAAAGATCTTGTGAATAAAATTAAAGAATTAATTCATAATAACTTAATACGAAAAAAAAAAGTTAAAAGTTTTTATAATTTTATAATAGAAAATTATTCTTGGAAAAAAGTTGCAAATGAAACTATGGATTTTATTTTAAAATGAAAAAAAATTTTTTGTTTACATTAATTAAAGTATTAACAATAGTCTCTTGCTTTACTTTTCTATATTTCAATATTGATAAATATTTAGTAGTCAAAATTTTTAAGGAAATTAATTTTAGTTATATATTGCCAACCGTACTGTTTTTTTTGATTTATTTGATGCTATATACTATTTTTATATTTAAGATTTATGACTATCTTTATCCCACAAAATTAAATTTAATATCTTGGATAAAAATTTTTATTAATGGAAATTTTCTAAACTCTATTCCAGCTCTAGGATTTATATACAAAGGCTATAGATTAACTAATTATAAGATATCAATTAAGGATTATTTATTTGCAAATGTTTTTATATCTTGGTTAGCAATTAGTATCTTTTTTATAGTTTTTTCATTTGAAATTATAATATTTGTAACACCAAAAATTACTATTTTTGATGTTCCTGTTTTTTTAATCTTATTAATATTAAGTAGTTTAGCTTTTACTTCACCAAGAATATGCACTTTTATTTTATCACATTTAAAAATAAAAATAGATGTTATCAACTCTCTGTTTTTATTTTTGCAAAAAAAATTTAGTAAGAAAATAGTCAAACATTATTTAACTTATGGATTGGTACTTCACGTTTGTATTTTTCTAACATACTATTTTATAATTAAACTATTAAATATACCAATAGGACTTAAAATAATTATTGTTGTATTTCTAATAAATGAAATTATGGACTCTATACCAATGCCAAACAATAATTTACTTGTTACTGAAATATTGGGAGGAATTACAGCAACATTTGTGGGAGTTGCATTCACAGAATTTGTAATAATTAAATTTGTTTTTAGAATAATTAATTTAATTATTATCATTCCATCGTTTATAATTGTTAATATTTTGTTTAAAAGTGAGTTATAAAAAAAAGATCTTAATAATTAGTCAAGGTTATTGGCCAGAGCACTTTCCAATAAATGAATTAGTTAATGTTATCCATAAAGATAATAAATTTGAGGTGAGTGTATTAACCGGTTATCCAAACTATCCTGAGGGAAAAATCTATAGAGGGTATGAAAAAAATTACTTAAAAAAATTATATGACAAACATTTATCTGGTTATAATATTTTTAGAGTGCCTGTTTTTAGAAGGAAAAAAAATAGCAAAATATCTATAATATTTAATTATTTATCTTTTATTGTAATGGGAATTATATTTAGCCCATTCTTATTAAAAGGAAAAAAATTTGATTATATTTTAGTTTTTGCAAATTCTCCTGTACCACAAGCATTTGTTGGAATTTTCTTAAAATATCTAAAAAAGTCAAAATTAATTTTATGGGTCCAAGATTTATGGCCTGATATTTTGAAAGAAACTGGATACGTGAAAAATAATTTAATTTTAAAAATAATAAACTTTTTTATTAATATAATTTATTTTTTTTCAGACCTAATTTTAACGCAATCAAAAAGTTTTAAAAGAGAAATAAGAAAAAAAGTTAATAAAAAAATAATTTATTTTCCAAATCCATCAATTGATATGTCAAAAAAAGTAAAGCTTAAAAAAAGAAATAGCAAAGATTTTAAAATACTCTATGCTGGCAATATAGGGCAAGCACAAAATTTCGAAAAAATAATTGAGATTGCTAAAAATTTACAAAGAAAGAAAATAATATTCCAGATCATTGGAAACGGAAATAAATATACCTGGTTAAAAAACAAAATTAAAAAGGAAAAAATTAAAAATATAAATTTATTAAATAATATAGAATTTAAAAAAATTCCTTCTTATTATGCTAATGCAGATTGTTTGTTATTAACTTTAAAAAATGATAAATTTTTAAATATGACTATTCCATCAAAATTTCAAAATTATTTATCTGCTAGGAAGCCAATTTTATCAATTTGCGGTGGTGAAACAAAAAAAATAATAAAAGAAAATAAATGTGGCATAAATATTCAGGATATGAATTTAAAAAAAATGTCAGATAAAATATCAATATTTTCAAAATTAAAAAAAAAACTTTAAACAACATGTCTAGAAGGGGTTACAAATTTTTTAAAACAAATTTTGAAATAAATATGTCAAAAAAAAATTTTTATAAAATTTTGAAATATGAAAAAATATAAATTGATTATTTTTGGTTCTACAGGAATGTTAGGGCATCAAATCGTTAAACAATTTTTTAAAAATAAAAAATTTAGAATATTTGAAATGAATAGAAAAAAAAAAAATAATTCTATTAAAATTGATATTGAAAGTAAGGAAAAATTAATAGAAAAAATAAAGTCTATAAAACCTGATTATGTAATAAATTGTATTGGTTGGATTAAGCAAAAGAAAATAGATAAAAAAAATGCTTATAATGTTAATTCGCAATTTCCTCTTTTTTTATCTCAACTTGCACTAGTGTTAAATTTTAAATTAATACATATAAGTACTGATTGTGTATTTTCAGGATTGAAAGGAAATTATTTAGATAACGATCATAAAGATGCTAAAGATTTATATGGGCTATCTAAAAATCTAGGAGAAATTAAAAATGATAATACATGCACTTTACGAACATCAATCATTGGACCTGAAATAGGTTTAAATAAATTTGGATTGTTAGAATGGTTTTTGTCTCAGAAAGTAAAAATTCAGGGTTATGACAAGGTTATATTTTCAGGTTTGACAACTTTAGAGTTGTCAAAGTTAATTTCTAGATGTTTGTTTAAAAAAGCTTTATATAACCAAATTCTTAACGTATCATCAAAGCCTATATCAAAATATAATCTTCTTAAAAATATAAAAAAAATATTTAAAAAAGATATTATAATTGAGAGATCTAATAAGATTAAATTAAACAGATCATTAAATTCAAAAAAATTTAAGAAAATTACAGGTTATAAGTGCCCTTCTTGGAAAAAAATGATAAATGAAATGTACTTAAATAATAAATATGAAAGAATTTAAAAACAAAACTATTCTAATAACAGGTGGAACAGGATCTTTTGGTGAGAGTTTGTTAAATAAGTATGTTTATAAAAATATATTTAAAGAAATACGAATTTTGAGCAGAGATGAAAAGAAACAAGATGATTTAAGAAAAAAATTTAACAATAGCAAACTAAAATTTTTTATTGGTGATGTAAGGGACAAAGGTAGTTTGGAATTAGCTGTTAAAAATACGGATTTTATATTCCATGCTGCTGCTCTTAAGCAAGTTCCATCATGTGAGTTTTTCCCAATGGAGGCAATAAAAACAAACGTAATAGGATCAAATAACGTTTTGGATATAGCTATAAAAAATAATGTAAAAAAAGTTATTATGTTAAGTACTGATAAAGCTGTCTATCCTATAAATGTAATGGGATTATCAAAATCACTAATGGAAAAAAATTTAGTTGCTAAGTCAAGATTTCTAAAAATTAATGAAACAAAAATTTGCGGTACAAGATATGGAAATATTATTGCCTCACGAGGATCTGTTGTACCATTATTTACTAAACAAATTTTAAACAACGAATATGTGACATTAACAGATCCTTATATGACAAGATTCTTGATGGATGTAGATGAAGCTATAGAGCTAGTTATGTATGCATTTAAAAAAGGTATGCAAGGAGATATTTTTGTTAGAAAAGCACCTGCTTGCACAATGATTAATCTTGTTAAAGCATTAGAAAAAATACTAAACAAAAAAGCAAAAATAAAAATAGTGGGAACAAGACATGGAGAAAAAACACATGAAACATTAGTTTCTCAAGAAGAATTAAGAAATGCGCGTGAAAATAAAAATTTTTATAGAATTATTCCAGATACAAGAGATTTAAATTATAAAAAATATTTTTCAAAAGGAAAAAAATATAAAATAGTAGAATCTTATAATTCTAGTAATACAAAAATAATGAATATTAATCAAATTATCTCAAAATTGAGATCAGCAAGATTAGCTAGAGATTTATTTAATGTATAAAGTACTAACATTAGTTGGAACAAGACCTGAAATAATTAAATTATCTTTAACTATAAAAAAATTAGATAATTTGTTTGATCATTCTTTAGTACATACCGGTCAAAATTATGATTACGAATTGAATCAAATTTTTTTTAAAGATTTAGATATAAGAAAGCCAGATTATTTTTTAAATTCAAAATCAAAAAACTCTATAAGCACAATTTCAAAAATATTTGTGAAGTTTGATGAATTATGTGAAAAAGTAAAACCAGATGCAGTTGTTATTTTGGGTGATACTAATAGTGCATTAGCTGCAATTGTAGCGAATAAAAAAAAAATTCCAATTTTTCATATAGAGGCGGGAAATAGATGTTTTAACAGAGATACTCCAGAGGAATTAAATAGAAAATTAGTTGATCATGTTTCAGATATTAATTTAACCTATACGAAAATTGCAAAGAATTATCTCATAAATGAAGGCCTTTTGCCTGATAGAATTATAAAAGTTGGAAGTCCAATGCTAGAAATACTGCAACATTATGAAAGTAAAATTAATAACTCAAAAATTTTAAAAAAATTTAAATTAACAGAACAGGGCTATTTTTTAATCTCAATGCATAGAGAAGAAAACGTTGATAATAAAGACAATTTGATAAAGTTTATAAAAATTTTAAATAAGATTTCAAAAAAATATAAGAAGAAAGTTATTTTTTCCACTCATCAAAGAACAGAAAAAAATTTGAAAAAATTTAAAATTAAAAAAAATAAAGAAATCATTTTTTCTAAACCACTTAGTTTTACAGATTATAGTAAATTAGAACAAAATTCTTTTGTAACTTTATCGGATAGTGGCACAATTGTAGAAGAGAGTTCGATATTAAATTTTAAAGCTTTAAATTTACGTGATTATACAGAAAGACTTGAGGGCATGAATGAGGCATCTGTGATGATGGTAGGATTAGATGAAAAAAGAATTATTTCAGGTATTAATATTTTAAAAAAAGATAGCGATAAATTAAAAATTGTAAATGACTATAATGTAAAAAACTTTTCAGGAAAAATTCCTAGAATAATTATAAGTTATTTAAATTCTATTGAAAAAAAATGGAGATAATTAATACCTTTAAAATTAATTTTAAAAATTTTGGTATTAAATTTCTTGTATTCATATTTCCTTTTACATTAGTATCTGGTCCATTAATCCCAGATTTGATAATATCAATTTCTTCATTATTTTTTCTTGTTTTTTTTTATAAAGAATTTTTTAATTTAATTAAAAATAATTATTTTATTAAATTTTTTTTATTATTTTTTATATATTTAGTAATTAATTCTTTTTTTTCTGATTTTATTTTTATATCAATCAAGAGCTCGTTAACTTATATAAGATTTATAATATTTGTTTGTATTATTTATTATCTTTTTAAAAATCGTCCAGAAATAAGATATATATTTTTTTTAGGTCTTTTACTTACTTTTGTTATTCTTTGTGTTGATGCTAACTATCAATATTTAACAGGTAAAAATTTTTTTGGATTTGAACCTCAAAAAGAACCTCTGAGAATAAGCGGGATGTTTAAGAATGAATTAATTTTAGGTAGTTTCCTGGCAAAATTATTTCCTTTATTAGTAGGTTTATATTTTTTATTTTTTTATAAAAATAAATTTGTTTTGTTAAATTTATTATTACTTACTTTATTAGTAACCTTCACAATAATTATTTCAGCAGAAAGAACTGCTACAGCTTTGCATTTTATTTCAATTTTTCTATTAATTTTTTTTTTAAACATTCAAACAAAATATAAATTATTTATTTTTTTATCTTTGTTTGTTACTACTGCCTTGTTTGTAATTTCAAATCCACATGTTAAGCACAGGGTAATTAATGAGGCTCTACTTAATTCTGATAATGCCAAATATGTTTTTAGCAAGGTGCATCATGCACATTACCTAACAGCTATCAATATTTTTTTGGAAAAACCTATTTTAGGATCTGGAGTGAAAACATTTAGACATATTTGTGATTACGAAAAATATAAAGTTGATCGATTTAAAAATCCTTTCAATTTTTGGCATCTTAGCTGTTCTACACATCCTCACAATTTATACATTCAATTATTATCAGAAACAGGTATTATTGGTTTTATATTTATAATATCTTTCCTAACATATATTATTTTTAATTTATTTAAAAATTTACCCACAAACTTAAATGAAAGATATTATGTACAATCCATTTTTATTTGTTTACTAGTAAATTTTTTCCCATTTTCACCATCAGGTAATTTTTTTAACAATTATGTCTCTATGATATATATTTTACCAATTAGTTTTATGTTATTAAAATCTAAAATTAATAAATAATTTTATGTTATATTTTATTTCAGTAAGTATATTTTTAAATGTTGTTTTAATAATTTTTTTTGAAAAATTATCTAGTCTTTTAGGAATTTTTGATAAACCTGATAAAGAAAGAAAATTACATAAGGGGAGTATTGCATCCATTGGTGGAGTTATTTTTTTTCTAAATTTAATTTTATTTTTTATTTTTCTTCTATTTAATAATGAATTTTTAAATGATTATAAATTGAAATTTTTAAATGGTAAAAAACAATATTTTGTTTTTTTTATTTTATCTTCATTAATATTTTTTGTTGGATTAATAGATGATAAATTTAACTTATCTGCTTTAAAAAAGTCTGTATTTTTTATTTTTATAATCATTTTCACCATTATAGATAAAAATACGCATATTAATTCCATAAGTCTTGAATTTTTTGAAAATAAGATATCTACAAATCAATTAGCTTTTTTTATTTCTATGATTTCTATATTTTATTTTATGAATGCAATAAATATGTTTGATGGAATTAATATTCAAACACCTCTGTACCTATTACTAATATTTATTTTTTTGCTCTCAAAAGACGAAAATATTGTTATTTTTTTATTTATACCTGCTGTGTTTTTTTTATTTTTGAACATTAGAGGTAAATGTTTTTTAGGAAATTCTGGTAGCTATTTTTTGGGTTTTATTATTTCGATAATTTTAATTAAGATTAATCAGGCAAATCCAAATTTACTTACCTCTGAAGAAATATTGATTCTATTGTCATTACCTTGTTTTGAATTATTTAGGCTTTTTTCAGAACGAATAATAAGACAAACGAGCCCTTTTTCAGGGGATTTAAACCACATACATCATCTACTATCTAAAAAGTTTAGTGTTCTGACAACTTCTTTAATGACTAATGGATTTATATTTTTACCACTTTTAATTTCTCAATTTTTCGAATTTAAAATAATTATATTTATTTTTCAATTCATCGCTTACTACTTAGTTATATATAAGCTTAAGAGTCTTTAGTATTTATTTTTTGGGTGGATTATCCAAAATAATTATAAAGTTTAATATTATAATTCCAATTATTATTGTCGTAAAATAAATCGTAAATGGTTTGCTACCTTTTTTTTTGCTTTCTTTATTAAAAAATAATTTAGTATAAGGCTGCACTCCATTTGGCAAAGCACCAAAATTCTTTTCATAATTAGATGATAGTTCTTTATTAATTGTGATTTGTTTTTCTTTCAAATGTTTTTTTAATTTTTTTTCAAAACTTAAAATTGATTCTTTGTCTTCGTTTAAAAAGGTTTTTGAAATTGAATAATTTCCTGTTCTAGAAATATCTAATTCAATATTTGGATCATTTTCATTCATTAAAAATTCAGATGTTACATAATTTTTTAAATATTTATAATATTCCGCCTCGCCAGCGTTGTTATCTCTATTATAAATTTTATCTATTAAATATTTCGTGTTAAGATCTTCGACAACTATTATCTCATATTTATTTATAATTTTTACTGTGTAATTTGTTGATATAAAAAAACTTAAAGCAGTTGAGAGCAATATAGTTAAAATAAAGTATTTAAAATATTGAAAATTTAGTTTAATTAATTTACTCGGTGTCATTTAGATTTCTTCTTATACACATTTTATAATAATTTAAAAAGACAAATTTGCTTAATAGTTTTCAAAAGCTTTATTTCAGTTTATTTAGTTGTTAATATATAAAGATTTGTATCAACTTTAAATGTTGTTTTTATATAAATAAAATATAATTTAATTGCAATCCCTTGTTTATGAAAAAAATCTCTTATCAGATATGTGAGAATTGTGTAATGGATACCTCTGATGCTGAGATAATTTTTGATGCAAATGGAATTTGTGATTATTGTTTAAATTTTCAAAAAAATATAGGAAATTTTTTTTTCCATGGGAAAGATAAAGCTAAACTAGTTTCAGATTATTTTAATAAAATAAAAAAATATAATAAAAATAAAAAATATGATTGTTTAATTGGTATTAGTGGTGGAGTTGATAGCTGTTATTTGGCTCATATATTAAAAACAAAATATAATTTAAGGCCTTTAGCATTCCATGTTGATACAGGCTGGAATTCAGAAATTTCTGTAACTAATGTAGAAAAAATTATTGATGGATTAGATATTGATCTTTACACAGAGGTCATAGACTGGAAAGAGATGAGAGATTTACAGTTATCTTTTTTTAAGGCTAATCACCCAAACCTGGATATTCCCCAAGATCATGCAATCTTTGCATCTATATATAATTATGCAGTTAAAAATAACATTAAATTTATTTTAACTGGTGGAAATTTTTCAACAGAGTGTATTAGAGAACCGTTAGAATGGGCGTACCATGCGTCTGATTTAAAACATATAAAAGAAATTCATAGACTATTTGGTGAAGAGAAATTAAAGAATTTTCCATTTTGCGATATATTTACTTATAAAATATATTATCGTTTTTTTAAAAATATTCGTGTTTTTCAGCCTTTAAATTATATTAGTTATAATAAAGCTGAAGCAGTAAATATTTTAGAAGAAAATTATGGATGGATAAAATACAAAAATAAACATTACGAGTCTAGATTTACTAAATTTTATGAGGGTTATTGGCTTAGAAAAAAATTTAATTTTGATAAACGTAGAGCTCATTTTTCAAGTTTGATATTAACAAATCAAATGACAAGAGATGATGCTATAAATAAATTAAAAGAAGAACCGTTGGAAGAAAATGAAATTAAAAATGAATTTAGATTTGTATGTGAAAAGCTTGATGTTTCAGAAGAATATTTAATCAATTTGATGCAAGGTAATAATAAATCTTTCAAAGATTACAAATCTAATTATAAATATATTCAATTTTTTGTTAAGTTATTGAGATTAATAGGTTGGGAAAGAAGAATAATAAGGTGATCGGTATTATTGATTATGGAATGGGTAATATAAATGCATTTCAAAATATATATAATGAAAATGGCATAGAAACTAAAATAATAACCAATATTGATGATTTTGATAAAGAATTAAAAAAAATAATTCTTCCTGGTGTGGGTTCATTCGATCATGCAATTAAATCTCTTAGGACACGTGGATTATTAGAAATTATAGAAAATTATATTAAAAATCCTAAAAATTTTTTTCTTGGTGTATGTGTTGGAATGCAAATTCTTTGCAGTTCCAGTGAAGAGGGATCCGAGACAGGATTGAGTTTATTTAAGCAAAAAATTAAAAAGTTTAAAGATATTCCTCTTCCCCATATGGGCTGGAATACTGTAGATATTTTAAAAAAGGATCCTTTGTTAAAGGAAATACCTAATAATTCTGAATTTTATTTTCTGCATTCATTTTATTTTCAAAATAAAAATACAGAAAGCACTCTTTGCAATACAAATTACAATTATCTTTTTTCAAGTATTATAAAAAAAAATAATGTATATGGCATTCAATTTCATCCAGAAAAAAGTCATGAAACTGGAAAAAAAATTTTAATCAATTTTCATAATATTTAATGTTAAGAGCAAGAATAATACCATGTTTGTTGATTGATCAAGATAGCAATTGTATACAAACGATTAAGTTTAGTTCAAGGACTTATATAGGCGATATTTTAAACAACGTAAGAATATTTAATGAAAAATCTGCTGATGAATTAATAATATTTGATATTGATGCATCATATAAAAAAAAGGAACCAAATTTTAAAACTATAAAAAAAATATCTTATGTTTGCAGGATGCCTCTTTGTTATGGTGGCGGAATTAGTTCAGTAGATGAGGTAAAAAAAATCATAAGTTTTGGTGTAGAAAAAATTAGTATATCTTCAAATATTCAAAATACGAAACTATTAAACGAGATATCAAAAGTTGCAGGTTCACAATCTAATGTTGTTTGTGCAAATATTAAAAAAATAAATAACGAATACTTAATTATTAATCCAATTTTAAAAAAAATTTTATGGAATGATATAAAAGTTTTTTTGAGTGATATGTATAACTGCGGAGTAGGTGAAATTATATTCAATTTTGAAGATAAAGATGGAATGATGAATGGGTATGATATTTCTTTTGTTAAGCGTTATGTAAAATATATAAAAGTTCCATTCACTATCTTAGGTGGAGCGGGAAGTAAAAATCATATTAAGGAATTGGTCAACATTCATCCTACGATTGGAGCAGCTTGTGGGAGTTTCTTTACTTACAAGGGTGATAAAAAAGCAGTTTTGTTAAATTACTTAAATTTTGAGGAAAAAAAACAATTATTAAAAATTTGAATAATGAAAAAAATCTTATCAATTTTTTTAATTTCAGTAAAAAATATTTTGTCATTAAAAAAAGAATTTATAATATTTCAGTGTCATCATCCTAGATTATATTGTGACAACACAAGATTTTTATATGAACATTTGGTAAAAAAGGGTTTTAAAAATTGTTATTGGAATACAAACTCTAGAAAAGTATCAAAATATCTTCAAAATAAAAATTATAATTACATAAATAAATCAGAAAATTTTTTTAAATTTATATATGTGGTTTTTAAAACTAAGATTGTATTTGATACAGGCACAAAATATTTTAACCCATTAAATTTAATTTCTGAAGATAGTGATGTAATAAAAGTTTCGACATATCATGGCTTTGGTCCAAAATCTGTACCATATTCAAAAAAAAATCATCCTCTAAAAAAACTAGAAAAAAAAAACCATCAATCTTTTGATTATATTAATTTTACATCAAGCTTTGTAAAAAAGAAATTTATTCAAAATTTTGGTTTAATAGAAAATAAATGTTTAAGCTTAGGTTTTCCAAGAGTTGATAATTTAATAGATGGTCAAAGAAATAATATATTTTCATATCTAACAAACCTTAAAATTGCTAATTCTAAGATTATTTTATACACTCCGACATGGAGGCCTTATCAAATTAAATTTCCTTTAAATTACATGCTAGGCATGCATTATGATAAATTTGAGAAATATTTACATGATAAAAACATATATTTCTTTTATTCAGAACATTCGATACAAAATTTTAAAAATAAACCGAAAAATTTTTCAAGGATTATTTGTATAGATCATTTTAAGTTTCCATTTTATGATCCCACTTTATTCATGAAGCAAGCTGATATATTATTAAATGATTACTCTGCAACTTCTACAGAATTTTCAATTTTAAAAAAACCCCAATTATTTTTTATGCCAGATTTTAAAAGATACAACAATTATAAAGGCTTTTTAGAAAATTATAAAAAAAATTTAATTGGATTTGAAGTTAAAAATTACAAATCTTTAATTTACTATATAGACAAATGCTTAAAGAGTAAAAACTTTTATAAAAAAAAATTTAATAATAAACTTTTAAAATATCAAAATAAGTATTATGAAATACATAATGTTAATTCCTCAAAATTATTTGAAAATTTTATAAAAAATATTTTAAAATTTTAATGAAAAAAAATATAATTGTAGTAACTGGTGGTGCTGGATTTGTAGGTTCAAACCTGATTTTAAAATTATTAAAAAAAACAAATTTTAAAATTATTAGTCTAGACAACTATTCAACTGGAAGTAAAAATAATCATATTAAGAGCAATAGAATTGTTTATCTTAAATCTGATACTAAAGATATTTTTAAAACATTAAAAAATGATGTAAAAAAAATTCACTCACTTTTTCATTTTGGTGAATTTGCAAGAATTTATCAGAGTTTTTTAAAAATGGATGAGTGTATAAATTCAAATTCTGTCGGCACACATGAAGTTTTTAATTTTTGTTTTAAAAATAAAATAAAACTAATTTACTCTGCAACATCTGCGAGTATTGGAAATAAGGGATTAGATAAAAATTTGTCTCCTTATGCATTTACAAAATCTAAAAATCTTGAATTATTAGAAAATTTAAAAAAGTGGTTTAAATTTAAATATGAAGTTATCTATTTTTATAATGTTTATGGACCAAAACAAATTAGCACAGGAAGTATGGCCACTGTAATAGGTATTTTTGAGAACCAATTTAAAAACAATAAACCTTTAACAATTGTTAAGCCTGGAACTCAAACTAGAAGATTTACGCATATAAATGATACAGTTGAAGTTTGTTATTACGCCTGGAAAAGAAATAAATGTGAACATTATAGTATTTCTAATAAAAAAAGTTATAGCATCATTCAAGTAGCTAAAATGTTCAAATCAAAATTTAAATTTTTAGCCCCAAGACAAGGTGAGAGGTATGCTTCAGCTTTAACAAGCATGAATTTATCAAATAAAATTAATAAATTATTCGGCAAAACACATTTAAAAGATTACATAGATAATATTATAAATAATAGTTAATAAAGCTATTTTTTCTCTGTTTACAATATAGATTAAATAGGTATAACACTACCGCCGGTGATTATTGCGTAGGTGTTATACCCGATCCCATTCCGAACTCGGAAGTCAAGCCTTACAGCGCCGATGGTACTTTGTCTTAAGACATGGAAGAGTAGGTCGTCGCCGGCTAAATATTATTATGAAAATTAAAAGCTCTTTAAAATCAATTAAAAAAAGGGACCTTAACTCTAAATTGGTCAGAAGACGAGGAAGAGTATACGTTATAAACAAAACTAATCCAAAATTTAAAGCCAGACAAAAGTAGGTTTATGGATAACGAAAACCATAAAAATACTTGGAATAATTTTACAAAATTTGTTCTGTGGGGAACTGTCGCTGTTATATCT
>MDSV01199580.1_pt1 | contig 30338 bp, 28 predicted proteins | sample 810851 | NCBI WGS metagenome assembly MDSV01 (sample SAMN05326640, study PRJNA326480) | marine metagenome | isolation source: seawater | place: Atlantic Ocean: North East | collected 2012 | reverse complement strand
TTGGAGCAAAGCTAATCTCATATTATCCTTAGTGGTTCGTCTGAACTCAGTGTCAACTGCAAGATATGGTTTTTTTAAAAACTCTTGATTTAAGATCGATAGGTCCTCCTGTGTCTCTATAAGTGTAAACATATGAACGTAATTAAAGCTTAAAAATATATTCCAATATTAATCAAATTTTATTGGAAGAAATAAATTTATGAGAAATTCTAATCACTACTCTTATTTAAGGCATTTGAGGGCCCTTTAAGGAGTATATGATAAAAAAACCATACTGTTAAAAATCCATAGAATTGGAAATATTCTGGTACAGAAAATAAGATGAAGTAAGTGGCCATGGAACTAGTAGCTGCAGAAATTATTATAAAAAAAACTAAGACTTTCCATTTTTCTAAACCTGAATCTATAAGAAGATGATGAAGGTGGCTTCTATCTCCATCAAACATTGATCTCTTGTTCCAGGCTCTTGTTATGAAAGTTGAAATAGCATCAATTATTGGAATTAAAACAAACCACACCGCACTCATAGGTGGAAAATAATACTTTGTTTCATTTTGTGTGATGCATATTAGAAACCAGGCAGTTAGAAAACCTAACCACATTGCTCCTGAGTCACCTAAGAACATTTTAAATTTTTTTCCAAAGAGGCCCAAATTAAATAGAAGAAATATTGTCAGGCAGGCTGATCCAATAAAAACAAGCCCCTCAATGCCTTGCATGTAAGAAATGTAGGCAATAAAAGAACAAGGAATCAGTAAGACTAATGTAACCAATCCGTCCATGCCATCTAGCATATTGAATGCATTACACACTCCAACAACCATAAAAATTGTAAGGGGTATACCAAACTTTCCTAGATTTATAACTCCTAAGTCAAATATGTTACCAAGATCCTTTAAATATAAGTCAGTAGATATGATCACTATCCAACTGGCAAGAACTTGAATAATAATTCTTGTTACAGGGCTCATTGGTCTTATATCGTCCCAAAGCCCCATCAGCAAAACTAGCAGAGATATCTTCCAAATATTTTTAAGCTCAGGATGATCACCATTTAAGCCTAATGAATAGTCTGGATAAATTACGTAAATCAGAATAGACACAGAAGCAAAGAGAACTAACCCACCGCCCAGAGCAATATTGCCCTTATGAAGTTTTCTTGTGCCATCTGGTTTGTCCACGATATTTAGTCTTCTAAAAAGAAAATTAACTATAAATAAAACTAGAGTTGTGACAATTATTGTAACTAAATAAGGGGTATACATTATTCTGTATCGTAAGTTCGTTTATCAGAATTATCTTCTACAAACTCGTAACGAAGAGTTCGTGCAAGACCGTCTTGTAGACTAACTGGTGGGACAAAACCAGTTTCGCTAACCGATGATGCAAATTGTGTTGTTCCCATAAATTTCTTAACCCGAATACTGCTAACAGGAAGAGTTATCCCCGTTACTTTAGCAAAAAAATCAGCAAAATAGCCAATAACAATACCCAAGATAGCTGGCAATCTTAGCCCAACATTGTTTTTTCCAAATAATGTTTTTCGGGCCTCCGACACCAAAGTATTCATATCAAAATCAGGCTTATCAATATAATTATAGATGTGTAATCCCGGTTTAAATGACAAACTGTATTCCAAAAATGCTACTACATTTTCAACATATGCCATAGACTTTCTGTTTTTGCCATTACCGAACATCATAAACCTTCCCGAAGCTATCTGCTTTAGCAGGTTAAAGACATTACCCCTATTACCCTCACCGAATATAACTGTGGGCCTTACAATAACGAGGGTACGATTTTCTGGATCCTCAGCCTGCCATTCCTTGTAAACTTGTTCGGCTAAATATTTTGTGCGCCCGTAATCATTAAAGTAATTTGGCTCACCTGATTCATCTGTATTACTCGGAGCGAAACCATAAATAGCAACAGAACTGGTAAAAATAATCTTATTTATTTCTCGCTTACGAGCTGCCTCACAAACATTAACAGAGCCTTTAACATTAACATCATCATAACGGCTTAATGGTCGAATATCATCGCGATGAACAGCTGCCAGGTTGATTATCGTATCGGCACCTTCAAGCTGATTTAGAGTCTCAATTTCCTCTATGTCTAAACTTAAAATATTCACATCATTTTTAGTTTCAATATCATACTTCTTAAAAACAATATCCTTATTAGCTAACTGGTCACCGAGTCTAGAACCAACAAAACCCGCGCCGCCTAGTATTACAACTTTACTTTGCACCACAATAATCTTTCCTATTTTTTATATTTAAGTTCTTCATGAGCCAAAAGCGCTGAGCAAATACCATTTGCATAATTTGACTGGTTTATACCAAATGTGTTCTCGAATTTTGAAAAATTGAGTCGAGACTGAATTGGTCGCTTTGCTAAGGTTGGGAATTCTGATGACCTAACTCTATAAATTTTTGGCTTCTTTTTGATAATATCTTGCTTTAAAGCTTCGGCAAAAATATCTTCAGCGAAATCTGCCCACGAGCAGCCAGCTTTACCTGCAAAATGATATGTGCCGATAATATTTTTCTCTGACTTTAGCCTTCCCATAATTTCAACAATGGCCTCAGCTAGATCTTGGGCATAAGTAGGACAACCTATTTGATCACCCACAATACTCAACTCATCGCGTTCAGCTCCAAGACGAAGCATTGTTTTTAGAAAATTATTTCCGTACTCACTATAAACCCAAGCTGTTCTGAAAATTATATGTTTACAGCCTGCAGCTTGAATTGCCAACTCACCCTTTAACTTGGTTTCGCCATAAACACTCTGAGGATTAGTTTTGTCTTCCTCTTTGTATGGCACATTAGAGTTACCATCAAATACATAGTCCGTTGAAATATGAATTAACCAGCAAGCTATTTGATTGCAAATTTTTGCAATATTCGCAATAGCAAGATGATTTATTAGGTTGGCACCCTCTTGATCTTCTTCAGCCTTATCAACTGTTGTGTAAGCAGCCGCATTAATAATTAGTTCAGGAGAAATTTTTAGGATTTGGTTTTTAGTTCGTTCAAAGTCGGCAATATCTATTTGCTCACGTGAAGTATAAATAACCTCATAATCTGAATTTTCTAGCTGGTCATGAAGGCATCTACCAAGCTGGCCTTTACAACCTAAAACTAGAATTTTCATTGTTTTAGATCAACCAATAACGGAGCATCCGCATCTTTTTCTGATAACTCAGGTTTTTCTATTGGCCAAGGAATATTTAATTCAGGATCACTCCACAACAGACTCCCCTCATCAGAAGGATCATAATAGTCAGTGCACTTATATTCGAAATCTGCCGTTTCTGATAGCACTACAAAACCATGGGCAAATCCTGGTGGCACCCAAAATTGAGTTTTATTCTCTTCGGAAAGGATTACCGCTTCCCATTGACCATATGTTGACGAACCTGAGCGAATATCCACAGCAACATCATAAACCTCACCTCGAACTACCCTAACCAATTTTCCTTGAGGCTTAGTTTTCTGGAAGTGCAACCCACGCAATACACCTTTTGATGAGCGTGAGTGGTTATCCTGAACAAAGGGCAAGGTAATACCCGAGAGATCTGCATATCTATCTGCTTGATATGTTTCCAAAAAAAAGCCGCGTTCATCTCCAAAAACTTTAGGCTCAATAATCACGCAGTCTTTTAATTTAGTTTTGATCACATTCATTTATAGCCACCTGCAACCTTGGCCAAATACTTACCATAGTTGGTCTTTTTCAGTACATCAGCTTGTTTTAACAACTTATCTTTAGTTATCCAGCCTTGATGAAACGCAATTTCTTCCAAACAAGCTACTTTAAGGCCCTGACGATGTTCAACCGTTTGCACAAATTGTCCTGCTTCAATTAGTGAATCATGGGTGCCAGTATCAAGCCAAGCAAAACCACGACTTAAGAGCTCAACTGTTAGATCCCCTCTATTTAGATAGGCATTATTGATATCAGTGATCTCTAGTTCACCGCGGGCAGAAGGCTTTATAGATTTTGCGATTTCAATTACATCTTTATCATAAAAATATAACCCTGTTACTGCGAAATTTGATTTGGGATTTTTTGGCTTTTCCTCAATGGATGTAACTCTGCCATTTGTATCAAAATCAACGACACCAAATCGCTCAGGATCTTTTACATGATAGCCAAAAATAGTTGCACCACTGTCTTTAGAGGTAGCTGCTTTTAAATTTGCAGTGAAATTTTGCCCGTAAAAAATATTATCGCCAAGTACTAATGCAATGTTACTGTCGCCAATAAAATCTTCACCAATTAAAAAGGCCTGAGCTAGCCCATCGGGGCTTGACTGAATGGCATATTCGATTTCAATACCAAAATCAGAACCATTGCCCATTAAACCTTGATAACCTGACAAATCATCAGGTGTAGTAATAACCAAGATCTCTTTAATACTCGCAAGCATTAATACAGAAATCGGATAATAGATCATTGGCTTATCATAAACAGGCAACAACTGTTTTGAGACGCCCTTGGTTATAGGATGAAGACGAGTTCCTGTGCCACCCGCCAAAACAATTCCTTTGTAATTTTTGCTCATATTATTCACCTAATCGCTCAAGACGGTAAGCACCAGAAAGCACTCTCTCCCACCACTTATGATTCTCCAAATACCACTGAACGGTTTTGCGAAGACCCGATTCAAAGGTTTCCTCTGGCAACCAACCCAATTCACGCTCAATTTTTGAAGCATCTATAGCATAACGAACATCGTGACCAGGGCGATCTTTAACAAAGGTTATTAGGTCTCGGTAATTATTCACTTTTGGGGGCTTCTCTGGAGCAAACTCTTCAAGAAAATTACAAATAGTTTCAACTACTTCAAGATTGGTTTTTTCGTTGTGTCCACCAATATTATAGGTCTCACCTATTTTACCCTCAGTTACAACCTTGATAAGTGCTTTGGCATGATCCTCGACATACAACCAGTCACGTATCTGTGAGCCATCACCGTAAATAGGTAAAGGCTTACCATGAATAGCATTAAGAATAATGTGAGGAATAAGCTTTTCAGGGAAATGATAAGGACCATAATTATTCGAGCAGTTAGTAATAATCACTGGCAAACCATATGTGCGCCCCCAGGCCCAAACTAAATGATCAGATGCTGCTTTACTTGCGGAGTAAGGTGACGATGGAGAATATGGCATTCCCTCAGTAAAAAGGTCGCTGGTACCAGTCAAATCACCGTAAACCTCATCGGTAGAGATATGATGAAACCGAAATTGGCTTTTTTCAACGTCATTTAATTCGTCAAAGTACTTTCTCGCGGCTTCCAGCAAGACAAATGTGCCATTAATGTTAGTGTTAATAAAAGTGCTGGGGCCGTCAATTGACCTATCTACGTGGCTTTCAGCGGCGAGATGCATAATAGCATTCGGTTCATGCTCACTAAGAACTCTCTGCACATCAACTTGATTACATATATCAACTTTCTCAAAAAAGTAATTCGCAGAGCTGCTGCAGATAGATACCGAATCTATATTTCCAGCATAAGTGAGACAATCAAGATTTATAACTTTATGCCCCTGACTCAATAGTGCCTCTCTAACAACCGCACTCCCAATAAAGCCCGCACCACCAGTAATCAATAATTTCATAAGTTATCAGCTATTTTTGACAAAGGTCTTTGTTGCAAGGTACGTTTATTAAGATCCCGTCGACCTTTATCAAAAACCCAACCCCATTTATTAAAATACCGACACATATTAAAAGCATGAATAACAAACATACTTAAGCTCTTTCTTGTCGCACCACCATATTTATGGGTTATTATGAATTCAGGAACATAGCTAACCTCAGCTCCCTGAGCGACGCGACGACTAAGGTCTATATCCTCTGGATACATGAAAAAGCGCTCATCAAAAACTCCTATTTTATGGAGGACACTGGTTCTCAAGAACATAAAGGCTCCAGATACATAAGGTACAAAGAGCTGTCTGTCGTATCCAAAGCTCTCAAGCTGAAATCTATCATCTATTCGAGTCCGAAAGGCTTTCGGTAAGAATGCACGCAAAAACATATTGATGGGCGTAGGTAACAATTTACGACTACACTGCACTGAGCCGTCTTCGTAAAGCATCTTAGGAGCTATTAAGCCGATATTTTTATATCGATCGGCATACGAAACTATTTGTTCAAGAATACTATAATCAAAAATGACATCAGCATTTAGAACAAGATGAAAGGGAATGTTGTTTAACAAAGATTCATTAATAGCAATATTATGCGCAGCTCCATAACCAGGGTTTGAAGGATTATGGATATACTTTATCTTTTCACTAGAAGGAAGTTCTTCACTGAAACTATTGTAAGGAGAGTTATCAATCACGTAAACGTTCAGCACTAATCGACTATCACAACAAGTAAACACCGCATTTAGAAGGTCTTTCAACGGAGTCTGGTAGGTAACTATCGATACATTTATCATATGCAACTACTTGATCAATCGATTTTTCAGGTACATAGACGAGATTCCAAGAAATTAAGCAAAATCAATCTTGCAGCCAGCTATGCATCATTTCTAATATCTTGTCATTGCCAATATATTTATAATAAGTGGCTTCTTCTTCATTCTGTGGTGTTCGCTCTAATTCCTCACCGCTCAACCATCTAGAAATAATATCAACGACAAATTCTGCAGTCCTTGGGTAAATCGTTGATCTGAATGAAAAAAACGAAGACATATCCAATTCCAAAACCCGTTTCTCAATGATATCGCCAACGTCGATACCTTCAGCTATAAAATGACAGGTGGATATTACAGGTTTACCATCTGACATTTGGTACTCAGGAGCACTACAGCCTCGATAAAATGGTAGATCGCCAGGATGAAAACTAATCATACCCTCGGCGAAGTGCTCGAAATGGCTATTCTTCAATATACCTGTTCCACCCTGAATTCCAAGTGAATACTTCGATTTTTCCAAGTGACTAATTAACAGTGGATCTTTCAAGCTATCGAACTTATAAATTGATATTTCTTTAGAAAACTCATCTTGTCCTATAGGTTTCCATTTGTTGCCACATCTCCAGTCTTCATCGCTATCAAGTTCATTATTTGAACCTACCAAAATAATGTCTGGAAATATTTTACTATCTTGAAGAGCTTTTACATATTCCCTTCCAGCATAGCTATTATCGTTCATAATCAAACAAACCTTTTTAAAACTTCGCATATACTATCCTTCAAAAAAATTAGTATCTAAGAGATGCTCGATGAGCCAACTCATAAGATAAATTAGTTATATATAGTGGATCTCGAAAACCATGTTCTTCAGTGGAAAAACAAAATCCTTCAAAAGAGTTTTTAAAAACGTAAGCTTTAACCCTTATATTTTCCTCTTCTAAAATCACCTCTGAGAAATCATTTTCTCCTACTTGAACAGTTGTGCACGCATCTAAATCTAAATAGTTACAAAGAGCATGTTCGTTAAAAAAGATACGAGCTAAGGTGAATGTAGGCACTCCACGTTCTGCCAACTGAAGAGCGAGTGTCCCAGTGATAGCAAAGCCCATATTTATTTCTGAGTAGTGTTCCGCAATATTAAAGCTTGGTTTCAAATACAAAATATTTTTATTAAAAATTAGCTTTAATTTAGACATTATCGAAAATTCATGAATATTACCTGGATGATCTTTTACTGCTAAAATATACCCTTCAGGCAATATCTCTACTAATTTTTCTATAACCTTATATTGATCTCGCAGGTTCGGCGCTAGATAATCTACACTTGCCTCAGGTTGAACATGCATTGGAAATATAGCTAGTTTTTTATTCTCGAGTTTCGATGACTTTAAGTTATTTTTCATAAAGACGGTAAGTACCCAGCTTAGTTGCTTTTTCACCTTGGATAGAAAAAGATCTCTGCGTTTTCTCGACTTGAGATATGATATTAATTTCTTAAGTGAGGTTGACCTTAGCCGATTAAGGAATTTAAGATCATACAAGGCCTGATAATAATACTGTGGACGAGTGCTCAATATTGCCTGCGACACTCTATCAGAAAGTACCTCGGACAGCGGAGAGACCATCGTCTCCTCAGACATTCCATTGGCTAAAAACCAGCGGCGATCAAAGCTCCGAGAGACACTAGGAGTGAAATAATCCCATGCGCGTGATCGTGCATAAATTAATACTAGTTCCTCAATTGCCCAACTGACCTCCCCAATTAGAATAGCATTTTTAACAGGTGCGAGCCAGTCGGATATAAGTTTATACTGCCTCTGTAACAAAATATGATTGGCAGAAGTATCATCCAAAAATCGGTCTCGGGATAAGACCTCTCTAATGGTAACAGTTGACAATATATCCTCACCTACAGCAACGTCTGCATGTCTAACATCTAAAACAGAATCATAAATATTGTAATCTAACAATGACTCTGCTTTATCATCATGAATCAAAGCCCAAATCGATATTTCGGATCGAGATTCTTTAATCATCTTGGTTACAGCATTGATAGAATCCGTTCTTTCCCAATTACATACAAATATGATGTGTTTAGAGGGAATCAAAGGTGCATCAGCTTCCATTTCAGCACTTTTATTCTTAAAGTCGGAATTTTGCACTTGTTGAAAAATTAAGCTGCAGCATATGCCTGTGGCCCGACTTAACTGCTCTCGCTGTGTGGTACGCCGAGGTATCTTCAAAAATGGTAGTCCCATATGGGCCAGTAAAGAAGTGAATACTATTGCTTCCATACAACTTTCTAAGTCTCTCGTCGTCGCATCGCCGCTCAAGAAAAGAAGTGAAGTGACTTCTCGTATGTGTTCCCGCCACACAACCGTGTGGGCCCCTATCAGAACTAACATCACTTAAATAAATAAATACATTGAGCCATTTCCAGTCAGGAATATCTCTATGAAAACCAAATTCAGAATGACTACTAGTCAGATCACTAGGTCTCGTGATCCATGAAGCAGAATCAACTAGTTCTGCTGTTGACCCCAGATAGTCATCGACGATCGCTCTTATAGGATCGCTGTTAGCAAATAACAACAGTTTTGGGTTAATAAGATGAGGTTGTATATTTCGGTATATGCCAGTGACGGGGCTTTTATGTTCTAACACTGCATCTAGTCCATGATACATAACATCATCACCATCCTCGATGTATGCCATCTTATCTATGTCCAAGTCTCTCAGTACAGCCGGTTCTATTTTAGATATTTTGAAGCCATTGGTCCAAATCTCAGCAGCTTCGCCTCCATAAGTGTAAGAAGCATTATTCTGCTTATCTCGATATGCACGAACTAATTTTCTTACCGTTTGAATCCGCCAAAAACTTCTAAATAAGCGTCGTCTTATTGGTAAATCTGATTTAAGTAGCTCATAAAGTATCTCTCGGACACCACCAATAATAGACTTTGCAATCATCACTAAAATTACTCCCTTACAGTTATTTTTCTAAATATCGTAGTAAAAAATAAAGCAACCAGATGAGCTAAAAATATTGAATACATCAAAAATATAACCTGAATGCCAGCTAAATAATAAAATAGAGCTATAAGAACACAAGTTGTTATCTCAAAGACCAACAATTCACTGTGACTTTCGTTGATTATAATCCTAACTTGCACAATATAATAGTACCCCTGAATCAGAACTCCTAAAATTATCCCTAGCTGATAGAACCAGTGAAATGTAATTGATACATCGAAATAGGATGAGAACGAATTAATGATAAAGAAAAGCCCACAAGAAACTATCACAGTGAATAAAAAGATATAAGCGAAAATACGAACGTCTTCCTTTCCTCTTGCCATGTCTTGTGCATAAAAATTTGATAAGCCACTAAAGACAATAGAACCCAACCGATAAATACGAGCAAGTATATTAAATTCAGCAAATCTAGCTTCATTCAGTAACGAACCGCCAGCGATAATCATACCCGACCCAATCAGATTCTCCCTAACTGACGAAAAAATAAGAGGGGAACAGCCACGAATATAGACACGATAAAAGTCCCTATAATTACCTTTTGCGTGACGTAAGAACGAGAACACTGCAGAAAAACCAAAGGACAGGAATAAAGATATAGAACTGGCCAGTGCCATTGCCACCCAAGGAGAGACATTAAACCCGTTGATATAAAGAAAAAAGACACTTCCGAGAGCTATTATTTCAAAGCCAGAATAGAGCCAGCTATACTTTAATAGTCTGAATTGATCACTATCGGCCCTATAATAATTCAGAACAGACTCCTGAGTAACTTTTGCAATCCCCATAATAGTAAGGCAAGCAGCAACAGACGCATCAAACATAAAATAGAGGATAGGAGCAATGACAATACACGTCGTAACAAATCTAAATAAAAAGATTTGCTGGCTCTCAAAATTTTGCCGTCCTAGTTCAAGTAGCGGAAATCTAGTCATTAGCAGATAATTAGAGTTAAACGCTAAAAGACCAGTGCCACCGACTACTACTGCAAGCCCTATAAAATAAACATTAGCTTCAGTAATATTTATTGTATTAAAGACATAGAGTTGCATAATCATACTAAGAAGCGCAGGAATCACGCTTCCATAAGCCGTAATAATTACTATTAGCTTCTTGACGAAAACAGGCTTTGAGGAAGTCAAATCAAGCTCAATTTTTCCAAATCAAACGGCGGCTATTTATGATCAAATTACTTTCTTCCGTTAACATAAAAATTTGATTTTGCGGTAGACAACATGTGAAGAATTGTTATGCGCCGAAGCGTTAGCTGCTCGCCCTTTAACCAAGATTGAATTTTAAACTGAGTGTTAACATCAGCTTGCACTAACAGTTCATTTTCATTTATAGAAATGAAAGTAGAATCTGGGAAGAACTCCCGATGAACAGGTATATCACTAAGGTGCAGATTAAACCCCAAATGCTGTGCAATCATTGCGCCGCGATTGAATCCTTCTTCACTAGACATTGAAAGATAGACGCTCCTATGATCAATGGGAGTCATGTCAAATAAAGTATCGGCTGAATAAAAATTAACATTTATTTCATTTAATCCACCTACCGCAAAGTTAGCCGGTCTATCCCCCACAATAGCGACTGTCGGATTCTCACGGATAAAACCGTTAGCTACAGCATAGTCTATCCAGAGCCCAAGTAAACTAATTCTTTTGCGATCTGTTTCAACACCCACAATTAAAACATCGCACGAGATTTTGTTATTCTGCCGACCCTCAATCCAACTAAAGTCGGGATGCGGAGGGCAAGGAAGAATAAGATCTTTAGATGAAACCGCATGTGATTTAGATATATAAATTGGAGTAGAAAAAAGTTTACCGAAAATATGTATCATTTTAGAAACGTAACGTTTCATTCTATTAGGTTGGCACATAGGCCAATAATCGGGGCAAAGATAATAACTTCTGACACCAATTAACGGGCGCATCGCCGGTGAAAATATTACAATATTTTTATTCCAAATAGCTTGCAAGCAGGCCATAAGAAAATGAATTACACTTGCGAATCCCAGCCTATGACTAGTTGTCACAACATTGGGAAGTCGACGCAGTTCATCATCCTGCCATGACTGCGAATAGATAATCACAGAACAACTAGACATTTCCCCTGAATCTTTGAGTTTTTGAATATCAGACAAAAGGTCTAATAAAAAAAACCAGAGTCCATTCTTATTTCTGATAAAAAAAGCCGGAATTATGAAATTCATCTGATTATCTAGGATCGATTTCAGTATTCAATTCATAATCAATCATTATATCTACCAAAGTATCAAGAGATGTTTTAGCTTCCCAACCGAGGATATCTCTAGCCTTTGATGGATTGGCCAATAATACGTCAACTTCTGCCGGCCGAAAGAATTCTTCTGAGATCTCAATTATTACCTTAGAGTCATCCTCTGAGATGAACTTCTCTTCTAAACCATCACCTTCCCATTTACCCTGTAGATCCAACTTAGCCAGTACTGCTATGCAGAAATCCTTAACAGAATGAGTAACACCAGTGCCAATCACGAAGTCTTCTGGACTTTCACGCTGAAGCATCATGTGCATAGCAACGACATAATCTCCCGCAAACCCCCAATCCCTCTTAGCTTGAATATTGCCCAGAGCAAGTGCGCCTGAGGCCCCTTTCTTGATTTCGCATAACTTCTTAACAATTTTTTTAGTCACGAACTCTCCTCCGCGCAATGGTGACTCATGATTGAAAAGAATTCCAGAACATGCAAACGTGCCATAGCTTTCGCGATAATTTGCAACCATCCAATGAGAATAGAGCTTAGACACTCCATAAGGACTCCTAGGATAGAACGGGGTATCCTCACTCTGGCGTTCCTCCATAATTTTGCCAAACATCTCAGATGTTGAGGCTTGATAAATTTTTGTATGGCTAGAAAATCTCTTGATAGAGTCAAGAAGATTGGTAACTGCAATAGAATTAATATTAGACGTCGTTATTGGACTATCCCAGGAAGACCCAACAAATGACTGCGCTGCCAAATTGTAGACTTCGTCGAACTGATTCTCTTGAATAATCTGTGTTACGGTTGAGTAATCACACATGTCCACCCGCAACATCTGCACTTGCTCGGCAATACGAAGATACTTAAGTCTAAAATTTTCATTTGAGGCAGTTCTTCGTTCTAGTCCTGTAACATGATAGCCAAGATCAAGTAAATGTTTAGCAAGATAGGCGCCATCTTGTCCAGAAACTCCGGTTATAAGTGCCTTTTTTTTCATACTTTTCTCCAAAATGTTAATTAATTTAGTTTTAAACCTAATATGAATTTATCAATCAGGTCAGTCAAGTCCTCAAAATTACCTACAGATTCAGGTTTGGGAATTGAAACTTTTTTACTACCGACAGCTGATTCTTTAGGTACCTGGATTCTATTAATTAACTCCATACTGGCTTCTTCTAAGAGTTTCTTAGGCCTCAAGATTGCAGACATACTTGCCATTTGCTGCATCCCCATCTGCAAGAATAATCCTTCACTAAATGGCATTAATATGTTCAAGCGAAGCTCCCTATCATCGCTCCAGACAACAGAATGGTTGCCACCAATATGGTTGGTGAGCTTATTGCAAAGCATCCATCGAAAGTAGCTATCTTCTGATTCCATGCTATATTTAGGTAGATCACTGGGTCCTTTGGCTTGGGCACAAGGAAAATAATGAAAATCAGACTCAAGACCACTAATGAATTCAACTTTATTCCTAGGAATTTCAGTGACCGGAATCCGACGAAGACTATAGCCAATTTTTAATAAAAAGCGCGACACAGGGCCAATACGATCATAATAGAAAAGCTTAGGGAATATCTTTTTGTAGAAAAATAATAATAACGCTTCGATCGGATGATTAGCTCGAGTTACTCCAAAATTTATGAAAGAATCAGAATTCTGACCTGTGAGTAACACATCAATACGGTCCTCTCGTTCAATCTCCTTAATGAATTCACGCAAAGCAACAAAACTGAACGAAATATCATTAATATGTTCTTGGATATAAAACGATACTTTCTCAAAGACATTTTGCCTATTTAGCTCGATAATATTTAGCGGAAGTTTCAGTGATGCAGCACTCTTTGATGCCTTTAATAAGTCTTCGCTTGCGTCCTTGTCATTGGGCGTTAAATTTAAATGATATAACAGCGGTTGAATTCCGTTTTTCAAACACATATGAACCAAATATAACGAATCCAATCCGCCAGAAAAAGCGACACCAACCCGCATAGTCTTTAGGGATTTAAAATAACTCATATAATATTTATTTATATCCTCTGCGTTGACCTTTGACATCGACTCAGTAGGCGGAACAACAACTTGCTCTTTGCTATTCTGATAATAAACTGCGGCCGGATGAAGCTTAGAGATACCTTTAAGTATGGTCCTATGCCCTTGGGTATACCCCTTTTTATATATCCTCTTAAGCTGACTTTGATTCACAGACTGACTTTCCATATAGCAATCTGAAAAGGCTGTTACGACCTCGCCCGATTGATCATTGATATAATGTCTATAGGAAGACACTAGGTCATTTATCCAAACCTTGTCAGCATTTCGTATTATTTGAATTACATATTTTCCCACTATGCAATCGCGAATAGCATTAACAACAATTGGCGACAAAGTACCAGATTGTGATACCGAGGCACATGCTCTTTTAAGCGCCTTAATATCGGCTGAAAAGCACCCAGAGATATTAAGAGAACAAGGGTCGAAATCAACTATCAAATTAGACTGTAAAACCATTTAATGTCCTAATATTTTCTGGATTGTTCCATCCATTTTTTGGGATAAAAATATCGCTCCATCTTTGGTCAAATGACCTCCGTCATAAGAGAGTAGCCTCCCCTCCTCATCGAAAAGTTGGCACGAGTTATTTTCACAAAAAAAATTATTAGGATTAATAAATTTAATTATTCCAAGCTTATTAACCAAATGCTCCAACTCTAAATTGATCTTCTCCGCATCAGGGGATGGGAGGTTATGAGCGCGTAAGCGCTGTTCAATTGGTAGCGACTCCAAAATAAAAGGATTAACCTTTCCAAAGCTCTTATTGCCAACTACTGTAATAACAGCGTTACTATTTTTGGATATATTTCTGATAGATTCTTCCATTAAAGGAACCTGCCAAGGTTGCCAATTAGAGGCTAATATAATGTGTTGATAATTTTGCAAGCCTGTCAAATTCTTATAATTAGGAGCCGACAAACATTCTTCTACTTTGTCTAGTCGAGGGTTAAAAGATGCCAAGACATCTCGCGGAACGTTTAGATTTCCGCACCAAGAAGCAATATAAAAGGTGTCAATTTTAAGCTTCTGACCATTAGTAGTGTTTACCAGTATGTTGACAAAGTCTTGAGCAAAGGAGTCGCCAATAACTAAAATTTCCGATTCCGGTGAAGACTTCAATGGTTTTGACAGCAACAGGCGATTATCAAATTCTTCTTTAACATAGATTTCATAGCCCATGCTGGAGGACGGTACATTGATATTATCTTTAGACGAATAAAGAAAAACCGAAATCATCAAAGCGAGAGGTACCATTATGATATGACGGCGGGTCAATCCCTTTCTGAATCTATGCTCAACAAAATTATGAAGAGCTATCGCAAACCCTATACTAGTAACCATGAAAATCAACGCGTACTGAAAACCTAAATCATAATATCTGATATAAGAAACTAAGGGGTAATGAACCAAATACAAGCTATAACTTATCTTTCCAATATAATGTAAAAAAGAGGGAGTAGCTGCGCTTATCTGGTCGTCAAATAAAGAAACCAATACAAGCAAAAAACAAACACACAGTACAAACGGCAGAGTAAAGTGACTTGGTGACGGGACGTTTGCATCAAAATATGCAAAGTAAAATATTAAAATTAAAGTATTGAGCGAAACAAATAAACCAGCCCAAAAACCCCAAGTAAATACCATTCTGTTGTCTAGCAACCTTTCAACTAAGAAAAATGTCAGCGCCCCCAACCCTAACTGCCAAATACGAGACTGAATACCATAAAAATTCAATGTCGGTCTAGAACCCCACAGTTCAAGGCATAAATAAAGGCTAATACAGGTGATGACCGCAATCAGAACAATCTGGTAGCGCTTACCAAAAAATGGTTTAGAAAATAAAAAAGGGAAAAAAAGATAGAATTGCCACTCAACGGATAAACTCCAAGTATGGAGCAATGGCAAAAATTCAGTCGTAATGTCGAAATAGCCACCCTGTGATCCGAAGAATATATTTGAATAAAATAACAACGAACTAAGACTACTTTCAGTTAACAAGTAACTCAGGCTATCCGGCCATATAAAACTAAAAGATACCCAAGTAATCAAAACAACAACAAATAGACTTGGATACAAACGCCAAAGTCTATTGACGAAAAAATCAAGGTACTTTTTCGGCGAATCAATGCTGCCTCTAGATAATAGGTTTGTAATTACAAACCCACTTACTACAAAAAATAGATCAACCCCTAGAAAGCCTCCAGACGCCAATGAAGGAAAAAAATGGTAAATCAATACAGCAAGCACCGCAATTCCACGCAGGCCGTCAATGGATTTTATATAATTCAATTCACACCCCTGCGATACATTATGAAATTATTTTTGAGGAGTCTAGGACCAGTAATCCAGATAAATTTGAAGAATAAAAAAATGAACAAAATAAATAAATCGATTGAGCCTAGGAGAATATATAGCCTGTAATCTTGATTTAAATCCTTTAACAGAACAATAAAGAGGATAAGTGAACACTTAATAATATAGGGGATAACGCCGAGGTATCCGAAGTCAGCAAGCCATATAGCATAGGTCTCAAAAACCGATGGAAAAAATCCTTTGGCTATCTCATCAGCATAGATAGCGCTATGTATTAGCGCAAAGCCATAAATCTCTGGCTTTTCTACCCAAAAATACCTTGGATAATATTTATAAAAGCCGGTTACAAATATGTCTCCACCACTTTGACCCAAGGGATACGTTTCAAGAAAATACTGGAAATTTATCATGTAATCGAATGTAGACGCCAACTGTAGAAAAAATGGAATATCCCTTCCATCAGCAAAAAAAATGGCAATGGCATACAATAATATAAAAGAACCGATTGAGATTACGATTAGTCTTGATATGTTTAATCGACCATAGAGAAGTGACCAAATTACTGGCAACAATACACAATATAAAACTGGATGTTTCTTCCCTAAAGCCAAAAGACATAAAAAAACGATCATTGATAACGCTCTTTGTTTTTTCATCACACAAAAACAGAATGCGAGTATCCCGGATGTATATGTGAAGAGAAGCAACATAGTGTCATTAGAACCGACAGCCCTAATATAGTATGAACGAAAAAAATTCCCAGTCTGAAACATCTCTAATAGGGAGTATCCCATTAAAATGAAGAAAAAAACTACAATCGGAGCACTTAGTTTCTCAAACTGTTTCTCCAGTGCTATTTTTTCGTTACTCAAACATTTTGTTGTCACTAGTATATTAGGATTAAAGTAAAATACAGTAACAATGAGGAGCAAAGGAAGAAAAGTCATTATTGAAACGATCAAACTCGCCTGCATTGAAAGAGCGAACTCCCCGGGAAAGCCCAAAAGCAGGAAAAATGTTCCTAAATACATACTCATTAAGGGTGTCAAAGTAAGTACGCCCCAAAAAATAGCTATATTGCGAGCAAACATAAATGTAATCGCGATAACTACTATGGGGATGAGGAAAAATACCGATATAGCTAACATACTTTACTCTCTGGTGTTTTCTATTGAGGGTTTTACTTCTTAAGAAATTATTCTATCGTAAGCAATCTAACTGATTCCAGACCTTCTCAAAAGCGCCGATAATCAAATCTACATCTGAATCCACCAGATCAAGCACACACATTTCTAACCCCAAAAACGTCTTCTCATGTAGCTCCTCAGCGACGGGACATATTCCCTTACTATAACTAACGTCTTGTCGAGAAAATTCTGCTGACCAAGGAAATCCATTAGATCCATAGGCCTGTTTCATTTGATACATAGGTAAAAGGTGTACATTTGCATATCCAGAACAAATACCTTCCACTCCCTCAGCTGTGAGGGCATCAGCAATTTTATCTCTAGAAACATCTAACTCTTTCACATCAAGCACCATGCCGAATACATAATACACATGAGTACAACCATCTTGCACCTTAGGTATCTTCATCCCCCTTAAGCCACTGAGTCCTGTAGCTAATCTCTCAGCAGCTCTCTGTCTCGTTTTTACAAGCGCATCTAGTTTCTTAAGCTGCTCGATACCGATAGCACATTCAATTTCTCCCAAACGGAAGTTATAACCAACCATATTAGTCAGATTAGTCTGTCCTTTTCCTGCAACTACAGCTTCAGCATGATTTCGGATTAACTGAAGTTTTTCCGCTATGTTGTCATCATTTGTAACAATTATTCCCCCCTCGCCGGTATGAATATGTTTGTGGTAATTAAGGCTATAGCCTCCCACATCTGCCAAAGTCCCTGCAAATTTACCTTTATATAGTGCCCCTGGCGCCTGAGCAGTATCGACAATCAGCTTCAGATTATACTGATCAGCTATTGCTCGCAGGGCATCAATGTCACAAGACTGTCCGAAGATATCGACAGCCATGATCGCTTTTGTATAAGGAGTAATGTTTTTTATGACAGATTCAGGATCCAAGTTAAACGTTTCTGGATTGATATCAGCAAAAACTGGAATGGCATTCCAGTGGATTATCGCTGTGGCACTAGCACACATGGTCCAAGGTGTAACAATAATTTCGTCACCCGGTTCAATATCAAGTGCACCAACAGCAGCTATCAAACCAGAGGTCCAAGAATTAACGGTAATTGCATGTTTCACACCGAAATAGCTTGTACAGTCTTCCTCAAATTTTCTAACCTTTGGACCTCCTAAAAAATCTTTGTCATGCCCGCCAATAAACTGTGATAAGACACCGCTTTCGACGACTTTCGTAGCCGCTTCGACCTCTTCTTTTCCTATAGATTGGTAATAATCGAAAGACTTTTCAATATATTTATTACCACCCAAAAGAGCCAATAGTTCATTCGTCATATACAATCCTCATTTATAATCTTAAAAATATTAGTCAATGTTTGTAAAGCCTCTTCGCCTGTACATAAATGATGGTTTTTACCTTTGAGAGCAAGCGCTAAGTTGTCGGCGAATACGAACTGATAGCGGTTTAAATTATTTGGAATTGTTTTAGTAATATCACTAAGTAACTGGCCTGATCTATTTACGCCCAAAGAAGTTTTTTCTTGCCATGTAATTGAATTACCACCACTATAATATGCAAGTCGGCCGGAACTACTCAGCAGCTCGATACTGTAATGTGAAAAATGTTTCTCCCAAGAAGCACAAAAAATGGCACTGCCTTTCTCGAACTCAACTTTGAAATCAGGCTCCGGATCTGAATGATCACATATTTTCTCATCACTTATCATCTTAACGGAGACTAAACTTCCCAACCAGTATTCAAGTAGATTGAACATATGAGACCCATTGTTAATAAGGCCCTTGGAATACCATACAAAAGCTTTTAAAGGAGCTCTAATAATCTCAGACTCTAGCATTTTCTTTATCTTAATAACGCCTGGGTCAGAGCGACGAATATAATTGACGAAAAGAAGCACATTATTATCCTCGCAAATCTTAACCATTCTTTTGGCCTCATTGAGACTGTTATCGATAGGTTTTTCACAGACTATCACTTTCGGTATTATGTGTTTAAAGACCTCATCTAACACCGATCCATGAGAGTCCGACGGAGTTGCGATTATAACGATATCAGGACTCTGATACTGTAGAGCCTCACTTATCTCGGCGTACGCAGGTTTGTCAAATTTTGACTTAAAGTCTTGGAGCCTTTGGAAATCTCTATCAACAGCGCCGATCAACTCAAAGTCTGTATGATTGTAAAACGCTTGTGCGTGGCTTAACACGAATTCAGAAGGATCAAGCTTAAAATCATATCCCATACCAATTTGGCCAAGGCCAATTAAAAGGCATTTATACTTCTGAGGCATTATTCTTCCTGACGACATTTTGAAGACTCTTGATTTCCTTGTGAGGAAGACTACAGCATTTACCACCGGGTGGGATACTAGATATCACTTTTTTACCTGCCAACAGGCCCAAAACCATCGCCATTGATTCACACCCGACAACTAATACACTATTACTGATTTCCTCTGAGATTGATAGCTGTCCACCAATTTCAAGGTTAATATCATCTCCATATTTTTCTATTACCCAATTATATTTATCCGACCTTTCTGACGGGTGTGGTCGAATAACGATGGTTTCAATAAGATTAGAAATATACAGCCTATGGGTTAAGAAATATTCGAGTGCATCCTCTTCCGTATAACCCCAATAACGCTCATCACCATGCTGCAGGAGTGCGTGTTCTTTGATAGGCTCGCACACGTAAAGGCAGCTAATTTTATCTGAAGAACCTTTAGACCTGAGATCTAAGAATTGTTTTTTAATTTTATTGAAGTAAGCATTTCCTACTTTAATTACTGGGGTAGTATTAAATTTTTCATTAGCGATCTGAAACGCGTAGTCATCACCAACCCATATTTCATCGGGTAAAACTAGTTCAGAATCCCCCTCAAAACGTTCTTCATAATTCACCCAATGATCAAGAAAAGCTACCGTTTTTTTGTTTGCAGAACGAAATTTTTTAATTGCATCCAATTCAAAACTTGACTGCCAACTCGTCCCACACAGCAACCAATCACATTCTGCAACAAGATTATCAAGATCATCACAATTTGAGCAATTAGCCCTCCGGAGGTTATCCGTAAAAATCCTTAACGCAGGACCTGCAAGTAGAGACATAAATTTGAAATTGTTTGATTCCTCCATCCAATTACTTACAACTTCTGCACCACCGGCATCATGACAAACAACTGCGACTTTCGACATCTAAGAATCGCCTTTTCGAAGAATGTCTTTGTTAAGATCTAAAAGGCTAGGATTTTCCTTTAAGTAGTTGATTGCATCTAGGCATGAAAAAATTCTATTTTTTGGTTCAAAATGATCAATTACGGCTGAAATTAATTCATAGTCACTTTGTTCATCAAGAGTGAGGCCAAGTTCAGGCCACCATAAATTAGGAGGCGCCACTAAATTCACTCGAGAGAACAATTTCGGATTATTTCTGATGTGCAAAGTCACATGCTCTAAATCCAGTGCATTTTCGGTCATGGCTGCTGACCTTTTTAGAGTATCTAAGCGCATTACCTGCACATCCATGCCATCTGGAAACGATCGCACATGACAATTACTCACATAATCTACATCATGTGCTTTAAACATTTGGATAGTTTGCTCCACAAGGTCTGGGTCTATAATGGGACAATCTCCCGTAATCTCTACAACAACTTCCGCCCCAGCGCTCGACGCAGCACCGATTACCCGATTAAGAACATCATGTTCATTACCTCTGAACACACCAATTCCAATAGATTTTGCTAGCTCTGCGAGCGGGTCATCAGTGGCATTGGAAGTTGTTGCAAGAACAATCCCATCAATTGAGGACACGGCTTTTAGTCTACCTACTAGGTGCTCTAACATAGTGCTGCCCGCAGCTTTTAGTAGTGGCTTTCCGGGCAATCTAGTGGATGACATCCGAGCCTCAATTGTTGCAATAATTGTCATGAGTAAATTTCCTAATTGAGTAATTTAATAAAATTTTGTTCTGCGATTTAATTTCCATACTACAGCCTCTTTGTGTGAAGTATTTTCCAACGAAAGGCATCGCATAATGTGACCGGTCCCCGTAACAGTCGATGCATCCGCTCTAAAGACAACTTTAATTTTTAATTTAGCCGCTTAAATCCAGCATGGCAAACTGGCCCTTTCAAAACGTGATCGATATCCCTATCAGTCTCACACTCCTTAATAAGACTGAATACAGGATCAAGACACTCGAAATAAGCGTCCAGTTGTGCTTCTGTATGTTGCGTGCAGGCATAGAAACTCGTCCCTGCGAGGTAGCCTGCATGCAACATTTCCTGAGTGATCAAAGTTTTATATTTTGTCGCATTGAGGGAGTCAAAAGAAAAAGTAGCAAGAGCGTTTAAGCCCGCCTGCCTAATAGTCAAATCATATTTATCAGCTAAAGTTTGCCAACCGGATTTCATAGATTCACCAGTTTTGCTAATTTTGACCCAACTCTGATCTCTTTCCATAACTTCTAATGTTTTAAGGGCAGCAACTGATCCAATCCGCTCAGTCCAGAATGTACTACTGATGAAGCTAGATTGAGCTGCCTCCATGACCTCTCTACGACCAATTGTTGCAGTTATCGCGTAACCATTTCCCATAGCCTTGCCAAACATAGCAATGTCCGGCTCTACATCATAAAGCTTATGAATACCGCCAAAGGTCTCTCTAAATCCAGATGTGCACTCGTCAAAAATCAGCACAGCACCACTATCTGTAGCCAACGCTCTAACTTTTTTTAGAAAGTCATCTGAAGGACCGAAATTCCTTATGACTTCCATTTTTATAACACCTATATCATGCTTTTCTACTATTTGCTTTAAACCTTCATAATCGTTATATTCGAACGGAAACGCGGTATCTTTTAAACTTTTAGGAACTCCATTAGGCTCAAGCCCAGGTAGCAATTGACCGTCTAGGCTATTTGACGCACCTAAATTTGCTGACAAATACCAATCATGCCAACCATGGTAGCCACAAAATGCTACGTTAGATTTACCGCTTGCCGCTCTAGCAATTCTAATGGCTATTGCATTGGCCTCACCACCGGTTCGAGCGAACCTGACCATATCTGCCCAAGGATGTATCTCGATCAATCGCTCAGCGAGATATACCTCCTCAGGACAATTCAGCGTGGACATGTTCCCTCTTTGAACGATGCTCTGAACCGCCTCATCAACCTCATCATGCCCATAACCAAGAATATTAGTTCCTATACCCATAATAGACATATCTATATATTTGTTGCCATCCATGTCCCACACTTCGCAACCCTTTGCCTTTTCAAAATATGAAGGCCACAAATCAGGCAAGAACATCTCTGGTCGCTTAGATAACAGCATATTTCCACCTGGAATAACCGTCTTAGCCCGCTTCCATAACTTCTGTCCAGATCCCATAGTTGACCCCTCATTCCTTACAATTTTTTCGTTCGTAGAAAATAAATCTGGGTTATCCTCATGCAACGATAAGACATCGAGCCAATTAAAATGAATATCGGGCTTAAAATGGTTAAATACTCTATCTATTAAAATAAAATCAGAAGGCTCGTCTAGAGTCCATCTAAGCGCCGAAAGATTTTTTTCGAACTCAAAATTACTAGTCTTGAATAAATCAGAACGGCGAATGAAGGGCGTAACATGCTCTTTATCAAAATCTGTGACAGCTTCCTCATGTGCCCTTTCAAGCGCAGAAAAGGAAAAAACCTCAACATCTAACCCGTCTGGATATGTTGGTGGATTAATATTGGAAACATAATCACTGTTAGAGCTTTTAAATTCTCTAACGATTAAATCTACCAATCCAGGATCTACAAACGGACAATCGCCTGTGATTCTAATGACAATGTCAGCATGAAAACTCTTTGCAGCATCATAAACGCGACTCAGCACATCATCTTCACTCCCTTCATAACAATCAAAGCCTATGCTAGTAACATGGTTTTTAAGCTCGATATTTTTAGGATCTGAGGAAGTAGCAACTACTATTTGATCGATCTCTGTCGACAAATCCAAGCGCTTGAGTAGAAGCTCTATAACGGGCTTATTGGCAATTGGCTTCATGACTTTACCAGGAAGTCGATTTGATCCCATTCTTGCCTGAACTATAGCAACTACTTTCATCTAAATTACCAATTAGCCGGGTTGATTAAATTTGGGTCACTACAGGTTAAATCCGGAAACGAATCTACAACTTCGGCATAAGAGGCCACTACAATTTCTTCGAGTTGAGATTTTACATCCACTCCAACCACAACTTTGTCAACACCTCCATGGGAGAGACAATATGACAAACAGCCGCGAAGCCTTGTGACATTATTATCTTGGACCCATTCGTCCCATCTATCCCAATAACATTCCCAGATTTTGAATTTACTGGGTATATCTTCTCTTTCCATGAGTAATAATCCTTGAAGAAAGCTGGACCGTGTATGCACTTCAACATTTTTCAGTGTGAGTTTGTGCAACCAACCAGAATCGACTAACCTACGATCCATAAGATTTAGAGGGCACTGCACAATATCAAAGTCTGCCAGACTGAATAGTTGATCAAACTCCAAAGGGTCGTAGACAGAAACACCGATTTTTCTAACAAAGCCAGTTTCTTTCAGGCGCGCCAATGATGCAAGGACTCTCTCACCTATTCGCCCATATAGCTGATCTGGACGATGCAGCATAAGGCCATGTAAACACTTAATGTCGAGACGATTCAAAGAGCCCTTAACTTCTCTTAACACCCAATCCTCAATGTCATCACAGTTGTTAGGAATCAATGGCAGTTTCGTAATAACCTCAAAGTCATCTACTTCTGACAGCCCTAAGCATTGCTCACTACTGCCGTAGGCAATAGCTGTATCAATTGTATGAATACCAACCGTCCTAGAATATTCTAATATTTGCTTGGCAGCTTGTTGAGATACTTGACCAGCTATGTTGTTAATTCCATAGGACATACCGAATTGAGCAGTACCGAGTGCTAATTTCATTTATTGGCCAACGAGGAAGTTAAAACGCGTACAACCTTGTCCTGATCACTTTGAGATAAGCCAGGGTACATTGGTAGACTAATCGCTTCCTTATAATATTGCTCAGAGGCAGGAAAATCACCGTATTTAAAGCCCATAGCTTTATAATAAGGCTGAATATGTACTGGAATGTAGTGAAGGTTCACATTAATTTTATTAGCTCTCAGCTCATCAAACACGTCTTTATGCGTTGCTGAAATCTCATCTAATTTTAATCGAATAACATAAAGATGCAGCCCAGAATATGTTTTTTCTAGCTGATAAGGAATTTGAACTGGAAGATCTTTGAGTAACCAATTATAACGTTCAGCTATTTTGTGACGTGTTTCAACAAACTCTGTAACACGCATCATTTGAGAAATTCCCAGCGCCGCCTGCAGCTCTGTCATTCGGTAATTATAACCCAAAGTGATTTGCTGATAATACCAAGCTCCATGTGAGATCTCAGTCATATCATCATGATTTCGTGTAATGCCATGACTTCGGTAAAGAGCCATCTTAGCTGCCAGCTCACGGTCGTTAGTTAGTGCAGCACCACCCTCCGCAGTAGTTACGATTTTAACAGGATGAAAACTAAACACGGTGACATCGGAATATTTACAACTTCCGATCGGTTCGCCTTGATAGGATCCCCCAATTGCATGCGAAGCATCTTCAATAATCTTTACATTATATTTGTTGCATAATTCTCTAATCCTCTTCATGTCACATGACTGACCACAGAGATGAACGGGAACTAAGACCTTAGGAAGTCTGCCATCTAAATTTGCAATTTCTAATTTTTTTTCTAATTTATTGGGACATAGATTGTAAGTCCTAGAATCAATATCTACAAAATCAACTTTAGCACCGCAATACAATCCGGCATTGGCTGATGCCACGAAAGTATTAGGAGAAGTCCACAACCAATCACCTTCACCTAACTCTAGTGCCATGCAAGCAATATGGAGTGCTGATGTAGCGCTGTTTACTGCTAAAGCGTGCTTAGCCCCAGTATACGAAGTAAGCGCACTCTCAAAAGCAGGCACCTTAGGGCCCTGAGTTAAAAAATCAGACCTAAGAACCTCAACAATAGCATCAATATCCTCCTGAGAAATATCCTGTCTACCATAAGGAATCATTATCGCTATACCTCAAATTTTGAATCAACATGTTCTGTTATTAGGTCACGCAAGCTATCAACAGTCTCCCACTCATCATTTGTTCCTGAGTTATATCTGAATCCAAAGGGAACTTTCGTAGCTTTATGGTGTGACAGATAGTCGTCCTCAGACCAAGCAAAAGAGACCGAGGGAAGAATGACATAATATTTACCAAGGTCAATTGTGTTAAGAGAATCAGTATCCGTTATCATCTCTTCATGCAATTTTTCGCCAGGTCTAATGCCAATAATGGGAGTTTCACAACCAGGCGAGATAGCTTCAGCAATATCCAAAATACGATAAGACGGAATCTTAGGTATAAAGATTTCACCGCCTAAATGATGTTCGAGTGCATACATAACCATATCCACTCCAGCCTGTAATGATATATTAAACCTAGTCATTTCTGGGTGAGTAATTGGAAGAACACCCTCACTATTTTTACTCATAAAAAACGGAATCACCGAACCTCTTGAACCCATAACGTTTCCATAGCGCACCACACTAAACTTGATATCTTTAGAACCTCTAATATTATTGGCGGCAGTAAATAACTTATCAGAAACTAACTTGGTAGCTCCATAGAGGTTGATTGGAGCGCAAGCTTTATCCGTAGACAACGCCACGACATTCTTTACTCCACAATCAAGAGCAGCATGAATAACATTTTCAGCACCATCAATATTAGTACGAATACATTCTGTTGGATTGTATTCTGCCGTGTCTACTTGTTTGATGGCCGCCGCATGAATAATTACGTCGACACCCTCGCAAGCCCTTGTTAGTCTGTCCTTATCTCTCACATCGCCAATAAAAAACCGTATCTGAGGATAAGCACTAGAGGGATACTTTTGCTTTAAATCTGACTGCTTGAGCTCATCCCGTGAAAAGATAATGATCTTTTGGACATTTGAGTATCTTGCCAAAATTGTTTCAATAAACTTTTTACCGAAAGATCCTGTGCCGCCAGTTATTAGTACCGTTTTATCATTTAACATCGCCAAACTTCCCAATTAATTTCAAATTTTTATCATTCGCTTGATGATACAACACGACCATAATTATCTTCAAACCTAACAATATCATCTTCACCTAGATACGTGCCGGTTTGAACCTCGATAAGTTCAAGATCTAGCTCTCCTGGATTCTCTAAAGAGTGAATAACACCAACAGGAATATAAGTAGATTCATTCTCGGAAAGTAAAAAAGTCTTATCACCATTTCTTACCCTAGCCGTCCCGGAAACGACAACCCAATGCTCTGCTCGATGACGGTGCATTTGCACACTTAATTTAGCGCCTGATTTAACGGTAATACGCTTAACTTGAAACCGCTCACCAATATCAATAGAATCATACTTTCCCCATGGGCGGTAAACTTCACGACTTAACTCCCACTCACTTCGATCACCGGACTTCAACGTTTCAGTTACAAGTTTTACATCCTGAACACTTTCTTTATGGGCTACCAAGAGAGCATCCTTAGTAGAAACAACAACCAAATCGTCAACACCAACGACCGCAACTAACTTATTATCCGTTCTTACGTATGAGTTATGAGTGTTGCAAATAACAACATCGCCATGAGTGGAATTCCCTTCGATATCTTTTTCACTAATGTCCCAAAGTGATGACCAAGAACCTATATCACTCCAACCAGCATCCATCGGCACGACAACTGCGTGAGAGGTTTTCTCCATCACGGCATAATCAACTGATTCAGTAGAACATGACTCAAACATTTCTTTATTAACTCGCAAAAAATCGAGATCAGTGTTGACATCCTTTATTGATGCCTTACATTGCTCCAAAATGTCAGGACGGAACTTTTTTAGCTCTGCAAGATATGTACTTGCTCTAAACAAAAACATTCCGCTATTCCAGTAGTGGTCACCTGAAGAAAAATAACTTTGGGCGACATCTGAACTGGGCTTTTCCACAAAAGAGTCTACCTCAAAACCTTCACCTAGATTTTTACCTCGCTTTATGTAGCCATAACCCGTATGGGGATGGGTCGGTATAATCCCAAAAGTTACAAGCTTTCCAGTTTCTGCAAGAGGAACCGCTCGCGTCACAGCCGCATTGAAAGCAGCCTCATCTTGTAAGACATGGTCAGCAGCAAGGACTAGTAGCAATGGATCATCTTCGACTGTGAGCGCAGCTAGAGCGATGGCGGGAGCGGTATTACGGCCAACCGGTTCAAGAATAATGGATCCAAGTTTATCTATTTCTCGAAGCTGCTCCGCAACAAAGAATCTATGCTCCTCATTACAAATAGTGGTAGAGGACTGAACATCTAAACTCGAAAGACGCTTAAGAGTCTCCTGAAGCATAGTACCCTTCCCATGCAACCTAAGAAATTGTTTTGGGTGCGCCGCTCTGGATAGCGGCCAAAGACGAGTCCCTGAACCTCCCGCCATGATGACTGCACAAATACTCATATCAATTTTCCTATATTAAATTATTATGCAAAAACAGAAACGCTTTTCAGAAAAATACCTTTTACGGAGTCCTAAACTTCGAAACAAGCTAATCTAAGATTTGATGAGAGCCTTTATCACTGACCTGTAAACCGCTCATCGCTACCTCAGTGTCCATCATGGTCGCGCCGATTCCATAAATATCGTATTTACTCATTGATTATCAAAACCTTTTTGCTGTCTAACTTCTTCTTGCAACTGCTCTATTTCATCATGTAGCATGCTGTATTCACGCTTCTTTCTCACTAAAAAACGCGCAGTAATGGCGGCCTTCTCCGAAACACCCATGGGCGTGAGCAGGTAGGCATAGCCCCACTTATTATCAGACTTTTGAAAGTTATCCAGCTTGACCCAGCCAACATCAATTAAAGACTTTACCAAGTAATGAGTTTTGCCCAAGCTAATACCCAGCTCTTTAGCCAACTGTCGCTGGGTAAGATCGGGTTGCCGCTCAAGAATTTTGAGTAAGCGATATTCAAGTTCTTGTTTTGTCATGATAAGGAGTACGTATCGGCTTAATCAGCTAACCACGCTACCGCAGGTCTCTGCAATACAGAAAACCCAAAAAATTAAAATTTACTCTGAACACGCCATGAATAGCAATGTTCATCATATGAACAGCCTAACATAAGTTAATAAAAAAACAAGATTCTGATACGAAAATGAGAACCAGTACGGCTTTTACTGAGGTTTTTATTTACTCCTACTAGCGGTTTTAGAAATCAGACCGGACGGATCACCAAACTTATTGACGACAGAGGCTTAATACAATCCCTAGGAACTAGTCAGATTTTCTTATGAAGTGCATTACCAATACTAATAATAGCGACAACATGCCGCCCATTAAAGTTCCTAAAATAAAGATCAACGCACGTTTAGGCTGGGACTTTTCCTCCGGTACCATGCTTGGGCTGACGGCGATAAAGGCATAGTCAGGGCTTGCCTCAGCCAACATCTTGTTCTTGGTCTGCTCTTCGATAAGAGTATAAAAAACCTTTTGCATCTCAGCGATAGCCGTTTTCTGAATCTGGGTCTCAAGGTAGCTTATATTATTTGATACCTTTTTCACTTGACGCTCTTGCATGTGCTTGTTTATTGATGAGATATACAAATCCAGCCACTGCTTAGCAATATGCGGGGAGTAGTACTCTATGGAAACAGACATGAGACCAGATTTGTTGTCTTCGGATACATCAAATCTTTTCGAGAACGCCTCATAAAGCGCCCAGCTACTGGGTGGTCCCACTATGCCAGAGTCATCTTCAATTAACCATTCCTTGCTTTCAGAATCATAATCATCCTGATTGATCTTTAATTCATTTGACGCTTTATTCCATCCTTCAGCTGCGTAAACCTCAACAGCAAGGTCATGCTCAGCGATGAAATTTTCAACAAAGCTCCATGACTTCATAATCTCTTGAGCGATCTGTGACTCACTACTCTCGCCATCGCCAATACTCACTCCAGCTAAAGACGCAAGCCCACCCAACTGCCCCAGAGCTCCCGAGAGCCCTCCACCATCAGACTGAGCAGGCGCCAATAGTACTGTCGCCTTGTACTGATTGGGCATTGACAGAGAATAAATTCCAGATGCAACAGCAAAAATCATTGTAATTGCAACAATCTTAATCTTGTTTGCCCAGAGAACACCAAACAGTTCTCGCAGATTTATTTCATCATCATATTGAGTATCACTCTGAACTATATTTTTCACGTTTTATTACCTTTATTCTTGATACTTTCCTCAAAACCTATGTAGCATATTTATTAAAACTTAAAACTCTTAACACTCTCTTTAGCTTCTATATTAGACGAAGTTATTTCTGTCACAACGCTTGTATTTAATAATTTTAATAATAATCTTACTCTATCTTTCGATTTTTTAGATAAGAAGATTGCATCTATTCCTGCAAAACGTCCCTCTCTGATGAAAACTGGATCGCCCTTTTGATAATCAACTATCGAAATATCTTCTTTGTATACTCCATCTTCACTGAGCCTACCTTGAATTAATTTGATGATATTATTGGAGATTGATGTAAATTTTTCTGAGAACATAACAATGTGACTAACTCCATAACTGTTATTAATTGAAGACCAATTATCTGATTCCAGATTTATTTGAGCAAATAAATATCTAGGGAAAACTGGCACAAGAGATTTAAGTTCGTTATTTTTATTAGTAGGAGCTATCATAGGTAAAAAGGTTTTAAATCCTTGTTTTTTAAGATTTTCGTTAGCTCTTTTTTCCTCATTTGCTTTCGTATAAATAAGGACCCAGATGGTTTCTTTTTTTCCCTCTTTAATTGATTTCATATCATGAAGTCCTTAGTGGTGCCCGGGGCCGGACTCGAACCGGCACGGAGTTTCCTCCGAGGGATTTTAAGTCCCTTGTGTCTACCAATTCCACCACCCGGGCAAACTTACTTCGTTTA
>MDSV01213207.1_pt1 | contig 30341 bp, 32 predicted proteins | sample 810851 | NCBI WGS metagenome assembly MDSV01 (sample SAMN05326640, study PRJNA326480) | marine metagenome | isolation source: seawater | place: Atlantic Ocean: North East | collected 2012 | reverse complement strand
GAGAGCCCCGTGAACCAAACTATCTTGTTACCCATATTATCCCCTTCTGGATACCACCCGAGATAGGTTGCATATATCATTGCGACGGGGGGCTGTTACCGCGGTTTCGCAGTCTCATGACCACCATTTTTCATCGTTCTTCTCACTATTGCGGAGCGCCTGCCTGAGGATGTCCAACATCCTGGACATGTCCCTCTCGATATCCACGATCTCGTCGCTGACTGGCTCCTGGCCCAAAAACTCCCTGATCCTGAGTTTATCGTCCTCTTCACCTTCCATATACCTGAACTCCAATATCCTACCCTTGTTCTTGGATTCATCGAGATAGAGGACGAAGACGTCTTCGTCTATGTTGGATAGAATTGTGAAGAGGTCCCCCTCAGACTTGGCCTCGAACGTCCTCTCCTCTCCTCCTCCCAGTAGGATTGTGAACGACCTGTTGCCGCCTTCCAGTGGCTTGGCCTCTGAGTCCATGTACTCGGAGATGCTGGAGAGCTCCTCGAACTGGTCGTCGGATAGGTTGCCACTCATTCCCTTCAGCCTTATGTTCCTAGCCTCGGATTGGAGCGCCTTGCCCTCAATAGGGACGTTCCAACCTCCCTGGCCTTCTCCTGCGTTGGCATCGTAAACCAGTTTGTACCTCTTCCTCCTCTCTCGTGGAATGACTCGCTCGAAGCTACGAGAGGACAACAGGATGGCTATTGGGATGATGTTGCAGAGAGAGCAGCATAATGCAAACATGAAATCCCCAGTGGCCCAAAGCAGACTGAATACAGACTGGGTAACCAGAACGGCTTCGGATGGGTCGTCAGGATTAACGAACCCGGTGACGTTTTCACCCGGAGCGAGTCCCCTGTCCTCTAGCCATCTGTCCACCTGTGAATCACTACTCAGATTGGGGGGGTAAACCATGTATTCCCAGCTGAAATATGTCTCCTCGTCGACGATCCATGAGAAGCGCACCTCTGGGAAGTGCCCGTAGTACCTGCAATCCTCGAGCAATCCTTGAGTGGTGCAGTGCGTTCGCCCTGTATCCGTCTCCAGGACGGTGGCTTCCATGGGTTCCCAGTCGGTGTTATCAGAGATCCAATGATTGCCAGCAGTAGCTGATATCCCAATAATTGACACGAGAAATGAGAGGATGATGAGGTTCCTAGGGACATTCGTGAACGCAAACTGGGAGCCGAACATGAACATCATGGTCTTCAGTTCGCCGATGTCCTCTGATAAGTCGCTTTCATGATCGTTATCCGTGTGGTCGCGTCCCATAATAGAGCTCGTCAGAAAAATCGAATGTATAGTTATGCACGGCTATTTCTACTGGGCTTCCACCCATCGATCGATCCATCTCTCATCGGAAGTGACAAGGAAGAATGGATTGAGTACGTCTTGGATGACATCGTAATCGAGGGTTTTGCCGTCGGGGCCGAGGACAGTGCCGCCCGCGGCTGTGACCACTGAGTGAGCGGCGGCGATGTCCCAGCAGGAGGTTGGGCCGAACCGGGGGTAAAGGTCGGCACCCCCCTCAGCGACGACGCAGGCCTTGAGGGAGGATCCCATCCTGATGAGCTCGTGATCACCTAAGGCGTGTGCGAACGCCTCGTCCTTGGTCCCACGATGAGAGCCGCTGGCAACGAGTCTCGTGGGCTTGTTTGGATGTGTTGGCTTCACCATGATCAGCCCGGATCCATCGGGGCCATTCCTCTCAGCTGGGACGGTCGTGCCCCCTCTCCATGTCGTGTTGGTAGCGGGTGCGTGAACTACACCGAAGACCGGCCCCCACCTCGAGCCCCTTCTTTTCATGAGAGCGATGTTGACAGTGAACATGCCATTCCTCTTGATGAACTCCTTCGTGCCGTCTAGGGGATCCACGAGCCAGCAGAGGGGTGTATCAGAGGGGTCCCCAACGTTGCCTTCCTCGGAGACTATTGGGATTTCAGGAGTGAGTCTGGCCAAGCCGTTGGCAATCACCTCGTTCGCGGCTAGATCGGCCTCTGTGAGTGGTGACTCATCGCCCTTGGTCTCGAAGTCAATGGCACCTGTTCTCCCATATACCTCCATGATCGCGTGTCCAGCGTCGATAGCCAGTTCTGTAACAGCGTCGAAGTCGATCATGGCAAACCCTCAGAAGTCCTGAATTTTTTCCGAGGCCCTGTCGAGGTCCTGTCTCGCGCCCTCTGAGAGGTTGAAGAAAAACGGATCCTCCTCCCCAACGATATTGTGCAGTGACGATACCGTTCTGGCCCATATCTCCTGCTTGGAGTTCCACTCAAGCCACCTGTCGACGAAGTCGCAGTGCCTCTGTATCTCCTCGTCATCTGGGTCCATCCTCCTGAGGATGGCATTCGTCTGAGCCAGTATCATGCCAAAGGGCACGTTGATCTTGTATGTGGTGAAGGGGTTCCTCTCCTGTACGATGGTCAGGTGCTCCCTCCACAGGCCTAGGGAGACGTCGTAGGCCCACCCAATCCCGAGTACTGCTAGAAGTACGCCTCCTCCGATCCCCCCGAGTCCCCAGTAGGTCATTGGTACAGCGAGTAGAGTTTCGGAAGGGTCTATTCTCCAACTAACATATGGCCATATGAGCAGTGTTAAGGTAGATGTCCAGAAAACCATGGAGATGAGTGTCTGACTCTGTTGTATACGCCAGTACTGTCTCATTACGGACTTCTTCATCGTACGTGTGGCCCGGTGACTCTGCTTTCACCGTTACGCGTCCAGGATACTCAAATCGGTCGAGTTATGGGGTATGGATACCGTCTAATCCCTGAAGTGGGATATCACCTTGGGCTCAAGAGAGTCCGAGGGGTTGATCTCGGAAAGTGTCTCGATAATGACGAACCGCCTCTTGACTCTGTGCCTGCTTCCAAAGTTGGAGTAGACTAGCTCAGTGGCGGTTTCTTCGCTGTCCGCGACAACGTCCAGTGTGTATGGCTGGTTACGCTTTCCTGCGCGGAATGTGCCTATTGCCCTGTATGCCTTCATGGTGTGTGCGACCTAGTGGCCTGATTTAACTAAAACGGCTGGGGGGCGGTGAGTGATTGAAGAATATTCAGGGAGTTGTGGTGAATGTGTTTGGATCACTCTTCTTCGGTATGCAAAACCATGGCCTGGGCCCATACGGAGTCTTCGAAATCCTCATGGTCGCCGAAGGTTGGACCACCAATAGGGACCCATCCGTCCTTTATTCTGATCTCAACCTGCTCAATCAGGCACGGCCTATCCCACAGAGGGTAATTGAAAACAGCGTATTTCTCTGGTTTATGCATTCTTTCTGAAACAATTATTGTATATTTCATGAAGGAAATAATATATGTTCTAGTATTTAAACTTTTCTATTATAAATTGTCATTTATTGAAGAAAATGAAGATTTGGTTAGATGTAACTTTAAGTATGTTAAAAGAAGAAGTCGAGGATGGGTATGATGCTGTGGATTCGAAATTAGAAAGTGTTTGCAATAAGTTATTCGATATAGCGTGTGAAGTTAACGATGAGTTACACTACCAGTACCACAGTAGCATGGAGGAGCAGTATCAGTCTGCTTTCTCATCAGAGTTGAAGCAGAAGAAGTTCGTGTATCACAGTGAGACTGTGATAGAGCTACACTACAAAGGATTTCCAGTTAAAGAGACTGAAGCTGACTATGTGTTGTTGCCAGGAGGTCCTAATAAATTCGATCATAACATAGTTATCGAGGTCAAGCATCCTGCTTCACAGGGACTCGCTAAAAATCGTTTACAGTTGTTTACATACCTGCACTCGGGCCCCACTAATAACAATCCTTTGACTGGCAATCTGCGTTATGGGATACTCTTAATTTGGCCTACACAAAGTAATCCTAAGATCAGTGATGATGGAAGGTTTGCGGATCTTGCTAAGCCTGTCCCAGGGCCGCTCATGGAACTTTGGAAGTCCACAAATTCCACTAGTAGAAACAGATTTCAATTGCTGAAAACTTGGGGGAGCTAAAATAATCTCGAGGTTGTTGACAAACCCGAATATTGATGCACGTCATCTTGAGGAGGTACTGGTGAGTTCATGTTAGGTACCATTGTAGATTACGCGCATAGCGAGGTTGTAGCATATGCTGGTATGATTATGATACTGAGTGCTTTCGTCCTTGAGACTAGGGGCGTCCTCCATAGTAAGGAGGGACCCTACCTGGTCCTCATGGCTCTTGGCTCGGGCCTTCTAGCCGTACGTGCGTACCTGATAGACGAGTGGGCCTTCGTGATACTGGAGGTGGCGTGGTTCGCTGCTGCCGTTCTGGGCGTCTGGTCGATTATGAGAGTGAAAGAAAAATAATACGGTGCAATCTCTTGGGAATTTCAACGGGGGTTATGAGCGTTACTCGCTAACCGCTTTCCTGAATGCCTCCAAGGCCTCCAATGTTTCGAACTCAACAACTAGAGAGGAGATCATGCCGCACCCCTTGCATTCGTACTGTTGGCCAGTTTCGAACCCCATGTAGGGGTAGACATCCATGCTGAAGCAGGACCCGCACGCTCTGTACGTCACAGAGCTTCTTGGCTGGGTTTCGTATTGAATGCTTGTTCTGGGGTTTCACTTCGAGATTAGTGTAGCACCGGTCTCTGTCCTGATGATCTTGCCATCCTGTAGCATGTGGACGCTCATAACAGCCTCTGTGGTGCCATCAGGGAAGTCCATGATAGAGTGCTCGACTAGTATCTCGTTGTTCTCGTAGACGCATCTGGCATCGCGGATAACGACCTTCTCGTTAGCCATCATCATCTTCATCATCTCGATCATCTGTTCTCTGTGCATCGAGGTACCGGTCTGATGTCTGACGAACTCATAGTCGTCATGGAACAGATCCGTGTACATACCTGCGTCTTTCTCATCCATTGCTTTGGCCATTGTGTCGTAGAGTGACATGGCTCTTGGGGCGAGCGTCCTGATTTAACTGAGGCGGATTGCCGTTTCCTCGAGCGTCTCGCCCTCGCGGACGAGCGTCCTGATGTATCGTGGAACGGCCTCGAGGCTTGTCTCGAGGTCGAGGAGGTCCCCCACCCATTCCAGTGGTGCATCCAGTACATTCTCAGTACCTGGGGGGAAGTACCTCCAAACAGAGCATTCGTCCCCATCCTTAGAGGTAGTCTGTAGCAACCAAGGCAGGGATGGGATAGGGTCATCGCATTCGATGCCCTCTCCCTTCGATGTAGTGACCCAGCACTTCCCAGCCGAATAGTCCAGACCAGCGCTGTCGAGAAGCTCCCTGACCTCCTCGCTTTCTGCACCTGGCTGTAGCCATAGGAAGGGGATGTTTCTACTAGCTATGACCCATTTCCTGACCTCCTTGAGCACTATCTGGGGAGATAGGAACAAGACGAACATCTCCGGGTCCCCGCTTGACCAGGGGTGGGGCATGATAGGCCTACCCAGAATGGAGCTACCTGCGTCTCTGGGATGAACGGGGACCATTCTGTAGCCGCGTTCCCTCATGTCGTGAAATGATCTGTTGGCCGGTCTGTCCTCATTGAGCCCCGCGCCGATAACGTGAACTGTCCTGATAGCGCTGAGCCAAGCATGGTCGCCAGGCATACTATCACTCCTGGTTCTTGGCCCTTTTACGTGACGTCTCGAATAGAGCGAGCGCCCCTACTGGAATGAGGGTGAACAGTATCGCTACTACTGCGGTAAGAGGGCCTGGTAGGGTAGTCTCCTCGGAATTCGGTATGATGGCTGGCTCAGGCTCATCTTCGATAATGGTGATCGCTTCCACCGTTATGGTACCCACCATGCCCATGTCCTCGTGTGGCTCGCATACATACTCATACGTCCCATTCATACCCGTCTCGAATGTGAATGAGTAGTCCACGTTCCTTGATGGCTCGCCCGAGTCGAAGGCCCCCGATTTGTCGACTGCATTGTGAGGGAGGAGCTCCCCACTCCAGAGGAACCTGACTGTCTCGCCCTCGGAAATAGTGACAGAGGGCGGGTCGAACCTGAAGTTGGTCGAGTCAACCGTGATTGTGATCGGGTCTCCCTGGTCTTGATAGCCTTGCTCCAATGATCCAGTCAGGCACGTCGAGACCAGAAGAATCGATGCAATGAGGCCCAGACGCATAACTAGCCCTCGCACTCTCACGTTTTCAACTAATGTATGTTATCGGGATGCGTTTGGCTGGTTAATTGTCCCCCCTATACAGGTTTCAAACAGACACAACGCCCTCAACCTTCAAGAACGGGGTGGTGGATTATGCATCTGTTACCATGGCCGCGAAGAATGCTGATCAGCAGGGCGAGTCCCCGGGTTTAGCGAAGCGCCTCTCGGAAATATCACAGGAGCGTTTGGTCGAGGAGGTGATATCTGCCTGGGACGAAGTTAATTCCTCCGAGAGAGCCACAGCCTCTCTGAGGCAGAAGCTAAGCGCTCTCGAGATGGAGCTATCGGACAGGGAGGCAGATCTAGGAGGAAGGGTCTCTGAGGTGGAGCTGCAGGAGGCTCTGCGGGTCTCTGAGGCTCGTGTGTCCCAGCTACAGAGGAGCCTTGAGAACGAGAGGGTGAGGAGGAGGTCGCTGGAGGATTCTGGTGGTGAGGCCCGTTTGGCGGAGCTTCGTGAGGAGAACTCCCGACTTCTGAAGAGTGAGGAGGAGCTGATGATCATGATCCTCGAGATGGAAACCCAGATTGACAGACTGGTTGAGGCCTTGAAGGTTGATGGAAGCGGAGCTGCTACAGATTCTGTAGGCTAGATACTCGGAGTTAAATTACATCGCACACAGCCATGTATGAGGGATGGTCATGGAGAAGTCGTTCAACTTGGGCTTAGACACCTTCGGTGACGTCACCCAAGGACCGGATGGAAGGTTTCTCGGGCACCCCCAAGTGCTCCGTAACGTTGTGAAGGAGGCCGTTCTAGCAGACTCCCTAGGCCTGGACTTCTTCGGTGTCGGGGAGCACCACAGGGAGGATTTCGCGGTATCAGCACCAGAGGTGGTCCTGGCATCCATAGCTAGGGAGACCTCCAACATAAGGCTCGGCTCCGCTGTAACGGTGCTGAACTCGGACGACCCAATCAGGGTACACCAGAGGTTTTCCACACTGGATGCATTATCGGACGGTAGGGCCGAGGTCATCCTGGGCAGGGGTTCGTTCAGCGAGTCATTTCCCCTCTTCGGGATACCGAGGGAGGAGTACGCACAGCAGTTCGAGGAGAAGCTGGAGATATTCGTGGAAGCCCGGAAGGAGGGCGAGATTAGGTGGGAGGGTTCGACAAGGCCCCCTTTGAGGGGGGAGAGATCCTATCCCCCTACTGAAAGTGGGACATTACGAGCCTGGGTCGGCGTAGGCGGGAGTCCGGACTCCGTGGTTCGCGCAGCGAGGCATGGCCTCCCCCTGTGCCTAGCCATCATAGGGGGGCAGCCATCCAGATTCTCACAGTTCGTGGACCTCTACGAGCACGCACTCGAGCAGTTCGGGCACCCGAGGATGCCCGTCTCCTGCCATAGCCCGGGCCATGTTGCGGTTACTGACGAGAAGGCCATCGAGGAAGTGTGGCCATACTACCGGGACCTGTTCGGCAAGATCGGGAGGGAGCGGGGGTGGCCCCCTGTCACTAGGGCTCAGTTTCTACAAAGCGTAGGGCCTGAGGGGGCCCTTTACGTAGGGTCTCCCGAGACCGTCGCGAAGAAGATCATCCGTAACGCCAAGGCTCTGAGGCTATCTCGGTTCGATATGAAGTACAGCAACGGAGGTATGCCGCACGAGATGCTGATGAGCTCGATCCGCCTGTATGCCGAGGAGGTCGCCCCAATCGTCAGAAAGGAAATCACGGACTTCGTTGCACTGTAGTGTGCGCCTTCATCATCGATAGTCGAGACCCGTTATACGTGCGATTAATTTGCCTATCTTCTGGGCCCGTCCTCTGGATATCAGTGGCCCGTTTGTGGAGAAGATCGTCTTGCGAGAGCCATTGGATCGGGAGAGTTGTATGTCATGGTAAGTAGCGGTAGCGGTTCCGATGTTGCCATCGGAGTCACGACTGGTGGTCTCTTCGTATCTGGTGTTTAGTTGGATATGATCCGAGCTCCCATATTTGATTCTAGACTTGGTCTTTAACTCCGTCATTAGGCCCCTGTGTGCCACGTCGATTAGTGCCTTTTCGGTATTGACGGATATTCTCACTCCCAGTTCCTCGTTCGTCAGCAGTACTGCTGAGAAGGCAAAGAGGAAGAATAGGGAGATGCATCCCATCCCGATAAGCTCTGCTCCTGAAAGGGCGGTTAACTGCGCAAGTACGATCAATGAGGCGAAGGACAATCCCACAATCCATGGGAGAGCCCCGACGAAGGGACTTTTGTTGTATGCTATCACGTAGTTCTCGGAGTCAGGGGATTCGGTGTCTTCCTCATCCTGGGCGTTTTCTCCATCGTGCTTGGTCCACCACTGGTCCTCTGTGTCCGCTTCCATGATTCGTGCCACTGAAGGGGTGGCTTGAACCTATTCCCGAAGTATTCGGGCTTCTCTGATTCCGTATTCTCATCTCAGGTGCGAGTTCATCTCGTCGATAAACTCCGTGAGGACCCTCTGCAATTCGGACACATCGTCGTAGTCCTCGGCGAGATTCCCTGTTATCACCCAGTCAGCGCCTGCTTCGGCGGCCGCTCGTGCGGTCTCTCCGTCCCTTATCCCCCCTCCTACAACAAGAGTGAGGTCGCAGGACTCCCTAGCAGATCTGATCAGTTGTGGGTTGACTGGCGTCTCGGCGCCACTTCCAGCCTCCAAGTAGAACATCCTGAACCCATATGCCTGAGCCGCCATAGCGTAGGCCGCGACTCTCTCTGTCTCGGACGGCTGTATCAGGTTGGCTTGGCCAACCTCCCCCGCCTTGCCCCCCGGGGCACATATCAGGTATCCCATGGGGATCGGCTCTACGTCAGCCTTGGCAATGAAGGGGGCACCCATTACTTGCTCCTCTATGAGGAAGCGTGGGCTGGTGCTGTTCATCAGCATCATGAATGTGATCGCGTCTGCGGCCGGAGAAAGGGCCGATGCCCCCTGGGGAAAGAGGATGACGGGTATCTTATCTGGCTCCGCGGAAGAGCCTGCGTCCTGCGTAGAGGCCCATGTCACTAGCTCGAGTGCCTCCTGGATCGCGACCACGGTCTCGTGAACGTTATCCATGTCGGTATCGGATGAGCCCCCGACCAGTACCATTGAGCTCCCTGCCGCGACGGCTGCCAAGCACCTCTTTGCAGCCATATCTGGCGTCTGGTCGGCAGGGTCAATGAGTATGGCGTGCCTGGTGCCGATCGCATCTGAACAGACATACCGAGTGGTCTGGGAGTCGGTAGCGGCCATGTGCCTCCCCTCTTGGATTAGCATCTAAGGATTCAGGTCGCGAGTCTTTCATTCTTGATGTTAGCGAGCTTTGCGTCCGCCAGGGATGCGTGGCTTTCCAACGCTGTAGTAGGGTCCAGCCCCCTCCATTGCATCACTTGGAGCGGGGAGATCGGGTGATCTTCCCCTTGCCACCACACCTCGAAGGTCCCATCGGGCCTCTTACCGGACACACACGACCAGGATGGGAGCTCAGTTACGATAGCCCCGTTCCAGCTGGGGAGATCCCTTGCGTCTTTCTCCACTATGTGGTCATAAGATATCTTGGTGCTGGTCTTGCTTCCGGGGTATGACAGTGCCAATGAGCGTTCGTCCCTGTTGTTGGTGCAGGTGCGTGTCCCTGTATGGAAGTGGGCCCCCCTAGTAGCTAGAGAGATAGCCATCGACTTCTTCATCCAGCTGGACCTGATGGCGGTATCTCCCTCCTCTGGATGCCTGAATCCAGTCTCCGAGAGCCAGTGAGGACGGGCAAGCGGCCACATTGTAAGGGGCAATATCCCAGGAGTCTCCCCATACATGCCCACCTCGAATCCGTCTGTGACCATGTGGACGGTCGTCTCGTCCGAATCATCCATGAGTTTGTGGGCGCACAACATGGAGGAAAGCGCACAGTCGAGGAAGACGATCGTATCAGGCAAGAAGCGTCACCTCTGCTATTTCCAAGGCATGCACCGGGCATACTGGGATACAGAGGTCGCAGTGAGTGCACTTCTCCTCCGTGGCAACAGCCATTATTCCCTCTAGGGTGAGTGCATTTAGGGGGCAGACCGCGATGCAGGCAGCACAGCCGAAGCATCGCTCCTCATCGACGACCATGGCGTGCCCGGGTCTCTTGGCCATGCTGCTCCGAGATGGTCGGGGCTCTGAATATTGCCCATGAGAATCCTCCATACGAGATTCAAGCAGGGGGAAGGGATAAGTCGCTGGTGGGCTATTGAATAACATGGGTGTGGGTGGGAAGTGCCTTATCGGCGGCTGCAACCTACGGCAGATGTACGGATCGGATGTATGCTACAAGCACAGGGAAATGATGCCTGAGCCACTGCCCCAAGCGCATATTTCGGATGAGCCGTCTTGGTGGGAAGAGGGCGGTGTTGACCAACGCCCCGTAGAAGATGTGGAACACTACGATAGCACATTAGAGCCTGGCCTGGAGAGTACTCATGTCGAAGAAGATGAGACGAAGATGAGTGCCCTAGGATATCTTGCGGGGTTCGCGTATGTGATTTTCATTAGCAATATTATCTTGGGGTCCGATGGGGACATGTTCCAGGGGGGAGCCGGCGGAGAATTGCTCGCAATGATCTATTTTGGACCGCTTGTGCTGATCAAACGAATATTCTCGAAGAAGGTAGGGCATGGAGTTGAAGAGACGGGGGACAAGCACCAAGCAGGGTCGTTATCACCTCACGTGGATAGTGGAACACAGTCCTCTGTGACTCGAGAGCAGCTGATAATTTCCACAATTGCGGTATTGGCTGGCTTCCTCCTTCCTTGGGGAGGGGGTCCGATGGCTAGTCTCAGCGGCAGTGTCAATGGTTTCCAATATCTCGGAGAGGTCCCCTCGAATTTGGGATTCTGGTTGGGTGGGGAGGGTTTCTATTGGCTATCGGCGACGGAGCGGTTGGGCGTTATATTACGGAGCCTGCTTCCCCTTGTCTTCATTACCACGTTCACGGCGACCTGGTACAGGCACCTGCAAGGCAACGACGATTTCGGTCGGGTGGCTTCCAGGGTACACCTCTACCTCTTCGGGGGATGGTACGCCCTGACCTTCCTCTCATATGGGATAATAACGCCTTCACTGGAATATAACATCGGTCTATACGTTGCTGGAATATCCGGATTAGGTCTGGATCCTTCGATTTACGAGAGTGTGAAGAAGTACATCGGAAGACCGGATGACTAGGGGCCCACCCCCTTTTTTCCACTGCAACGAGAAGTAAGCGATTTTAGGTGGTAAAACTACTACTACTCGGCGATTTTAGCATACCTGATTAGCTATCTCCTTGGTGGTAAATATTGGTTTTGGTGGTTCCATTGGAAGTCCCTGCAGTCCCATGGCTCTCCAGTGGAAAGGAGGGGGTCCCCCTCCGGACATATCATGAATGAGAGTCCTGACAGCCCACCATGCTATACAGAGCTGGCAGGACCTCGACATACCCAGACGAACAAGTGGAAGAGGGGATAAGATTCCACTTCCTGGGTGGAGCAGGGGAGGTAGGCAACGTAGGCTGTGTGATAGAGGATACCACCGGGACAAAAGTCCTCATGGACTACGGACTAGCACCCACCAAGCCCCCGAAGTATCCCTCAGAGGCTCCATTGATCGACGACGCCATCATAACCCACAGCCACATTGACCACATAGGAATGGCACCCTGGCTCGTAGGCCACCATGGTACCACCCTTCACGGGAGTCGCCTGACAGCAAGCCTATCCGAGATAATGTGGAGGGACACCTACAAGGTATCCAGCATAGAGGGCTATCCCCTCGCATGGGACAAAAGGGATCTGGACGCCGCGCTCCACGCCTGGCAGGAGCATGAGATGGGTCAACCGTTCTCGATAGGTGACTGGGATCTGAAGTTCCATGTCGCAGGTCACATACCAGGTGCTGTCATGACAGAGATCAACACTCCATCGGCAAAGATCCTGTGGACGGGTGATATGGACACCAGGCAGAGTCCAAACGTATCCGGAGCCGAGCCAGTTGAGTGCGACATACTGTGTCTCGAGGGCACGTATGGGGGCAAGTACCACCCAGATAGGAAGGAAGAGGAGAGAAGATTCGTCGACAGGGTCCTCGATGTGGTGTCGAGGGGAGGGGTCGCCATAGTCCCCTCTTTCGCTTCAGGGAGGGGACAGGACGTAATCAGAATCCTCCATGAGGCCGCTCCAGAGCTAGAGGTGCATTACGATGGCATGGGGACAAGGGTCACACAGGTCTGGCTCGACTGCCCCGAGCTCCTTCACGAGCCCAAGGGAATGAGGAAGGCGTGGCACTGGTGCAGGAGAGTCAGGAGCAAGTCGGACAGGAAGAAGGCCCTAGACGCGGATGTGATAGTGACAACCAGCGGAATGCTCGATGGTGGCCCAGTAATCTGGTACATCAACAGACTCAGGCATGACCCGGCCAATGCAATTCTGCTCACAGGCTACCAAGCCGAGGGCTCAGGAGGTAGAATGCTCCTCGAGCACAAGAGGCTACCGATATGGGGGAAGAACACACCAGTGGATCTAGAGGTCACCCAATTCTCCCTCTCCAATCACGCAGGCCACGCGGAACTGGCTAAATTCGCCAGGGAATGCTCCCCCAAGCACGTGATAATATTCCATGCAGACAACGAGCCTGCGATGGCACTGGCCGAGGATCTAGGCTCAGAAATGGAAGTACACATCCCGGAGAATGGCAAATCCCTCCTTATTGGGTAGTATTTTACTCTCCGATTTGTTCATAGGCCCGCCGCTAGATGGAGCAACTAGCGTATTCTATGTATTACGCTAATTGAGACAAAAAAGGTGAGAAAAAAATGGAACAACTAGACAAAATGTTTGGAGTAACGGAAGCAGGGAGTGACGTAGGTACCGAGATTAGAGCCGGTGGCGCCACTTTCCTGACTATGGCTTACATCCTGCTAGTGAACCCGTCAATGCTGTCCGCAACAGGCATCCCGTTCGATGATGCCCTGTTCGCGACTGCAGTAGCGGCGTTCATTGGATGTATGGCCATGGCGTTCTGGGCGAATTTACCATTCGCACTAGCGCCGGGAATGGGCCTGAACGCCTTCTTCGCGTTCACGGTCGCCGCGCCTTGGGCGATGGCAGTACCATGGGACATCGCGCTTGCAGCGGTCCTGGTTCAGGGAGTCATATTCCTGATCCTGTCAATACCGCAAGTGGGTGTCAGGACGGCAATGATCAACGCGATCCCAACCGACCTGAAGATAGCCACTGGTGCGGGAATAGGTATGTTCCTGGCGATCATCGGCCTTCGTGAGATGGGCTGGGTCGCGCACGACAACGCTACGCTAATCACCCTCGGTGACACAGCAAGCTTCACTCACGAGTCTGGCGAGCTTTGGGCCATGATTGGCCTGATCTCCATAGCCGTCATGATGGCAAGGGGATTCAAGGGCGCCATAATCTTCGGCGTACTAGGTGCCTCAGTAGCAGGATGGGCACTCTCCGTGAACGACCCATACAATGAGTCATACCCAGTAATCGTGTTCTGCATCGACGCGGCGACAGACAACTGTGTTGCTGAAGGAGAGTTCTATGCAGGAGTCGCAGGAGCAGGTACCGCTGAGTGGCCCACTAAGATATTCGAGTTCGTTGGCATGCCAACCGAGACACTGGGAGCCGCATTCGGGGCGCTATCTCTCGAGACCGGGGTGGTTGATGCGTTGACCGCTGACGGCGCGTACGCCAGCAATCTAGAGTACGGACTAGGCGGCTTCCTTCTGATCATGATAACATTCCTGTTCGTCGATATCTTCGACACGGCTGGAACACTATACTCGGTCGGACGCCAGGCAGGCTACGTGGATGAGAATGACGAGCTGATGAACGCAGACGAGGCATTCATGTCCGATGCAGTAGCAACCATAGTCGGTGCAGTGGTGGGAACCAGCACCACGACCACCTACATCGAGTCCGCAGCTGGAATCGAAGAGGGCGGTAAGACTGGACTGGTCGCCGCAACAGTAGGCGTTCTGATGCTTTCGGGACTCTTCTTCGCAGACATCTTCGCATCCATACCTCAGTACGCAATGGCATCGGCCCTTGTTGTGGTTGGAGCAATGATGATGCGACAGGCCGCTGACATAGACTGGGGCAACCAAGACATCGCCCTCCCAGCGTTCGCTACGATGGTGCTAATGCCTTTCACGTACTCGATCGCTGTGGGTATAGCATGGGGAGTGATCCTCTACACCGCTATCAAGGCAGGTCAGCAGAAGTTCGATGAGATCAGCCCAGTCATGGGTGTTCTAACCATCCTACTGATACTGTACTACATCGGCCCCGGGTCCCAGACTGGATTCGAGTGGTTGATCAACGACATACTCAAGCTCTGAGTATGACGCAAGCAAACGGGCTCCGGGCTACGGCCCGGGCCCTCACACTGCGGAGCGACCAGCATGGAAGATGAGACCATCGATAGCCTATATGGCGCCATCAGGACCGTTCCTGACTTCCCCATCGAGGGCATCATGTTCCGGGACATCACACCAGTTCTCGCCGATGGCGAGCTACTCACCTCACTGGTGGACAGGATGATCCTGGACATGGATGCCCTCGAATGGCAACCAACACACATAGCCGGCCCGGAGAGCAGGGGCTTCATCTTCGGCTCAATGGTGGCAGAGAGACTCGGGATTGGATTCATACCAGTGAGAAAGCCAGGGAAACTCCCACACGAGGTTGCACGCGTGGAGTACTCCCTGGAGTATGGGGAGAACGCATTGGAGATCCACACTGACGCCGTCGGTGATGGAGACAGGGTGGTCATTCTCGATGACCTTCTCGCTACGGGCGGCACGGTCGCCGCAACCGCGAAGCTCTGCAGGGACCTCGGGGCCACTGTGGAGGGGGCCATGTTCCTCATCGAGCTCGAGGGGCTTGATGGGGGCACGAGATCCACGGTCGACACCCATGCCCTTCTGAAATTCCCCGCTTGATGGAAGACAAACCATCGTGAACCTCATATGGGCGGGCTCACTGGCGATGTCATGCCTCGTTTTGACGGTCTGGGCAACTGCGTGAAGTGCGGCGTCCCATGCACTGCGATGAACTACCTCGTCCACGAGGGCAAGAAGTACTGCACGGGATGTTGGGTGGAAGACAAGAACCCGACGCACCCCGAGCTCGATGGCATCAAGGAAACCGTCTCCACAGCCGTCACTGAGTGGAAGTGCCTGAAGTGGTACAGGGAAGACAGGAAGCTACCAAACGGCCCGTACTCATACAAGAAGTAGGACAGTAGAATATGCAGCGCCATAAACGCGCTCAATCCTCGAAATAGCGCTCTATCGGACATGTCCGGTACCCCTACTATGCCCTAACTGTTCCCTGCCGAGCCATGGTTAGACCGCCCGCCCGAGACATATACGCATCGCCAACCAGCGACGACAGAGCTCTCAACAACAGAAAGAAACAGCTCACCATCTTCCTGGCTTCCATCATGGTCGCTTCCCTTTTCGCTCCATCCCTAGCCACAGTCGCCCCGGCACTCGAACAGTCGGAGACCCGTCACGAGACGTCGAACAACTCGTTGAATGACAGCTCTATCCAGACTCTAATGTCCAATCTCGATACGACTAATCCGGTGGAAATGACAGGCGTGATAGACGATCTCAGTAGAGTCCACCTCGTATGGGTCGAGAACGGCACACAGCCGACATTGCAATACGCGTTGATATCCACTGCCGGCATTGATACCGTGCTGATATCGAGCACGCTCGTAGGAGACAACGACACGCTCGCAGTATCCAGCCCCTCACTCGTCATCGACACCAATAGACGCGCCCACATCACCTGGGCAATCACCGATATCGCGATTCTGTACGCATTGCTCGACCCCGCAATGGACGATAGAGACGGCGATGCTGGGGACATTGCTAACATGACACTCGTTTCCTATACGGTCGCCGATGGCGCCGGCGTGCGCAACGCCCCTGATATCGCCATCGACTCCTATGACGGCGCACACGTGGTCTGGGTCGACACCTATGACCCACAGGGACTCTACTTTGGGACTCACCTGATCTATTACGCCATGTTGACCTACGACACATCTGGTAACTTCGATGTCCAGATCAACAACACGATACTCACCACTGCACTCGGCTTCAAGGGAAACCCAGCGGTTTCCATGGGAGCTAACAACACAGTCATCGTGGTCTGGGAGGACACACGGGGGAGCCTAGTCGAGTACGTTGGCCTGCTGGACACCTCTGGTTCGATGAGCACAGAGTGGGTGGACATGTGCGCCGTGTTCTACGGGGGCAACTTGACCAGTGGAGAATACTTCCAAGGAGTGAAGCCAATGCTAGAGGCCGCTAGCATCACAGTGCTTGAGACACTCTACGCCCTCAGTGGCACGATGCATCATGCGGCCACACACAAGAACTGCGAGGATGGATATCTAGTCGGTGGCAACGCCACAGAGGGCCCGAGGTCAACGCACCTCGGACAAAACTCCACTGATACCTCCGGCGGCATAAGGAACCTAGATGCCGTAATGTTCAACGGCTCCTCACTGACAATCCCCTCCGACTGGAGCTACCACAGCGAGATGTGGGGGCCTGGGTCCACCTGGGCGTGCCTGTCATGGCGAGACAGCACGGGAATGACTCCCGGTGACCCCGCGACAGCGGTAGATCACCAGTGGAACGCCAATGCTACCAAACTCATCATACCAGTCTCCGACGAGGGGCCGTATGGTGGTTCACCGAGTCAGACAGCACTCGATTATCAGACCATCAGCGAGGCACACGACGCATGTGTCGGCGCGGGGATAACCCCGATAGCCATAGCCGGTGCCGATTACAACTTCGATGACGAGTACGAGGTCCGTTCGCACATGATGGACTTGACCCAGTGCGCGAGCACCACAACTGGAATCCATGCCAGATCATGTGATAGCTCGTCAGTAAGCACCACTGACGCTGGGGGCGATATGTTCCTCTACCCCACCGATAATATGGCAAACTTCGAGGGGGACTTCGAGTCAGGATACCTGACCAACGGATGGGCCCTATCCGGGAGCTCGAGCAATACGTGGTACACTGAAGCGGCAAACAACGGAGTTCTCTACAGCAAGACGAACCTCTGTGAAATCGGTGCGTCCGCAGGTGCTGGCGCCTTCAACTCCGTATCCTGCAACTACACCCACCCAGCAGGGGAGATAGTCGATCTCACCGTGAGCATAGACGCATGGGCGTCTGAGTTCAGCATGGACGTCATTCTGCCCAATGGCAACGTAGCCTCGTTCAATAGCAGCTCAGTCAGCAATAACTACAATGGCGTTCTAGTGAGCTTCACAAGTGCAGGAAACTACACGATTTTCCTGAACGACTCCTTCGGGGACGGCGGAACATCCGTATCCGCAGACTACTCATACGTCTCAGCCAACAATCCCCCCGCCTCCCCGATTTCTGGCACTTACTCCGCCAGGTCGGGAGATATATCGGATGGCCAGAGCACGACCCTTGAGTTCACAGGGGTCATTTCGAATGGGACAATAGGATTCTCCTACAACGTCTCCTCGGAGGCCAACTACGACTTCCTGACCTTCTCCTTGGACGGAACACAGCTAGCGCAGTGGTCCGGCTCACAGAGCGGGAACTTCTCTACCCCCGTCTCCCTAGGCCAGCACACCCTGAAGTGGACCTACGTCAAGGATGCTAGCGTCAGCTCGGGTAGTGATGCGGCTTGGATAGACGACGTCACGATCCCGCTGGCCAACTACACGCAGGAGATGCAAGCACTCGTGCAGTCAATAATCGCCATGACGACAGCCGCTGGCTCCACCGAGACCTTCCTCACCGTCCTCAACCCGTACTCCCTCCTGAACAGCCCCCGTTCAACATGGCAACCGGGCGATTCCGCCACCTCGATAGACCCAGATACGGGGGACTACCTCGAGGATATCGGCCCAGATATGGACTACGTATGGCAGGAAGGCATTGGCTGGGGCACAATTGGCCACTTCGTATTGGTCAATGACACAAGATTGACCAACGGCCACGGCTGGAGCTCGAGCCCCGACGTCAACGTCGATGAGAATGGCAACATACACGTCGTATGGGTCGACGGAAAATCGGCGATACCCAGCAAGGTAGGCCCATCACAACTGCACTACATGCAGATTGACCTAAGTCGCGCAGGGGTGCTCGATGGCGAGGCGGAAGGACTCGATATTAGCGAGGTTACCGTAGTCTCCGACTCAGCAGTCCTAGACTCCGATATGACATGGGGCACCAACCCCAGAGTCGACTTCGACAACGACGGCTCGATTCACATAACATGGTTCGAGTCCATGTCGGGTACCGAGGACGAGGACAGCAGGGTCGAGCTAAGGTGGACCAGGATACTCTCAGCACAACTCGTCGATGGCGAGATGCCACTCGGCAGGACGCTGGACCAGTCATACGCGGCAATCAACACCCGTGTAATCACCACCAGCAATGACAACCTGATGGGTGTGTTCGGTTCCGGCCTCGGCTCCAGCTCGCAACCGATTGTGAGCTTCGACTGGCCCAACCGGGACATCATCTGGTCGACACCAGACTGCTCGGAGCAAACCACCTCCGAGGACAGCTGGGGGATATGCATGTGGACAGAGAACCTCTACAACATGGAAATAGAGCTCGAACCTGGAACGGATGCCGACATCACCCTCCAACCGGGTCAGTCCGCTGACATAGGAATGATCCTGACCGGAATCACAATCCCAGGAGGAAGCGACATCGTGGTCGCCGGCACCTCCGAAGCACCCGAGAACTGGCAGGTGGAAACCGGGTTCTCTCAAACATACCAGGGCATGACCACGCTGTTCGAAGGGTCGACAGCAGACCTAGATCTGTTCATCCGCGCCCCCGGCTTGCAGCACGTGAACGAGGATCAGAGGTTCGAGATCTATGTCTCCGTTACCTCGACCAGTAGGGAAGAGGCCACCACCAGCACGATGCTAGTAGTCGAGCTGGTCAACGAAGGAGACTGGGACGATGACGATGGTGACGGAATCCCTGACCACGAGGACGAATGCCAGTTCGGCGAGACCGACTGGATCCCGGATGAGGACACTGATCACGATGGCGATGGGTGTAGGGACTCTTCCGAGGATCTCAACGACGACAATGACGGATACCTCGACGTCGACGACTCCTGCCCCTCTGGATACATGGGCGAGCATACCGATCTGGACGGAGACGGATGCGATGACATCAACGAGGATTTAGACAATGACAACGACGATGTGGAGAATCACCTAGACCTATGCCCGAACGGGGCGCAGCACTGGTCAGGCCTCTCAGAGGACAATGACGGCGATGGGTGTAGGGACGCAGACGAGGACGACAACGACGACAACGACCCCTATCTCGACGCTAATGACGACTGCCCATCTGGAACATCCTGGTGGGACAGCGTCCTGCTCGACTACGATGGTGACGGCTGCCACGACCCCACCGAGGACTACGACCTGGACAACGACGGGGTCCTGAATACCGATGACAGATGCCCTACTGGCGCGCTAGGATGGACATCCTCGCCCACGAACGACTGGGACTCGGATGGCTGTGAGGACACCACCGAGGACTACGACCTGGACAACGACGGGGTCCTGAATACCGATGACAGATGCCCTACTGGCGCGCTAGGATGGACATCCTCGCCCATGAACGACTGGGACTCGGACGGCTGCCACGACCTCTCCGAGGATCCGGATGACGATAACGACGGATACCTCGACTGGGACGACTCATGCATCACTAGCCCAATCACAGAGGGGTATGACTGGACTGTCAAATTCGACGTCGACTCGGACGGCTGTGAGGACACCACCGAGGACAACGACCTGGACAACGATGGAATCGAGTCTTCACTTGACAACTGCGAAGACGACCCCACCTCGGGCTGGCTATCGTCCCCCGAGGACGATCACGACTCAGACGGCTGCATAGACACGGCAGACCCAGATGACGATGGTGACGGCATCCCCGACGAGAATGACGCCTGCCCGTTGAGTGACAGCGCGCCTTCCGACTTCGACAGAGACGGGTGCGACGACGAGACAGAGGACTGGGACGATGACGGGGATGGTGTCCCCGACTCCTCCGACGACTGTCCGTTGGGCCTCACCAACTGGGACTCCTCGACCGGTACCGACATCGATGGTGATGGCTGCATGGATGCCCTCGAGGACGACCGGGTGGACGGGCTCCTCCTCTACACCCTCCGTAGCAACGCTTTCCTGACGCTGATGATCGCTAGCGTGACGGCACTGCTGCTGGCCGCGATGGTGATCTCCGCACGCACGAAGCGCTCTCGTGAACACATCGACGACCAGACGTGGTCCGTCGAGCAGACGATGAACGACACCCAGATGGCCTTCGAAGACCCTCAGAAGCAGGTCAGGGAACTATCCGACCTGGGGTACTCCCAAGAGGTCGCTCAGGCCATAGTGGAATACGAGGAAAGAGAGAGGCAAAGGAACTGAACCGGGTTGAATCAGGCATGAATCATTTTCTTAACCTCACATGCGACCTCAGGTAAGGAGGGTCGGTATGAGGGCAGTGAGGGTCGAGTGCGCCATCCCGCCAATCCAGCATGATGAGAGGGTACGGGCGGCACTGCAGGCAGTAAGCTGGGACTACCGTGGGACACTCGATCAGACTGACGGTCGCCTGAGAGTGATGTGTGAGTGCATAACCATGGACGGCAACTGCCCCCCAGCAGGCTTCACAGTAGGTGGCGTGACCGTGGTCGAGATACTCGAGGAGTGGTCCACAGAGTACCTCACACACCACCTGATATCACTCGAGTTCGAGAGAGAGATAGTCGGGCGCTTCTTCGAGTCCCGGGACCTCACACTGCTCGCTGGGACCAATATGACATCGAAGGGGCTGGTCATCCAAATCGCAGGCAGGCAGGCTTCGATGGTGAATTTCCTAGGAGCGGTCAGAGAAGCAGTTCCCGTGGATAGAATCACCTCCGCTAAACCATCCGACGGATTCATCCAGAAGGGCCCGAGCCTACAGCAGCACAGGATAATCAAGGTGGCCCACAGAAACGGCTGGTACGAGGCCCCGAAGAAGATATCAATCAGGGGACTGGCCTCCAAGCTAGGCCTTTCCAAGTCCACGGTTGCAGAGCAGCTAGTAAAGGCCGAGAGCGAGATAGTCGGGGGCTTCCTGGACAACTCCCGCTAGAGTGTGTGGGCACCCGTCTGAGCCGCTTTGTTCATGGACGGGGTGAGCACGCCCTAGAGCACCGGGGGCAGGGCATGACGATCGATCCGAGTATTCACGTGTTCGAAGTGATCACCAGAGACATCGAGGGACTGACTGATGCCAGGGGGAAGAGCATCGAGGCACTTCTCTCCTCTGACATTGGCATAACGCCCAGCGAGGTCCGAGTGATCCTCGGCTACCAGGTCAGGGGCAACCTCACTGATGACGAGTGTGACAGGGCCCTCTACGACCTCTTCGCCGATCCGATAATCGAAGAGGCATCCCACACGGGGGTCCTATCCTCCCTTCCCGAACCACCTGACATGGCCATACAAGTCGGATTCAAGCCGGGTGTCACGGACAACTCTGCTCAAGCCGCCCTCGATGGACTCACCACTCTATTCGAGCATCACACGGAAGCTATCATCGCCACCACCAAGACATACGCCATATGGGGCGTGGACCAGCAGGACTCCCAGAAGATAGCCAACGCCCTACACAACCCAATGATCGAGCGGGCGGCAATATCCCTGAAGGAGGACTGCATTGGAGGGAAGTGGCCCGTCCTAGACTTCCCAGAGATGCCGGCACTACCCTACGTAGAGCCAGCCACTGTTGACCTCGAAGTCTCAGATGAGGAACTGGTCTCAATAAGCGAAAAGGGACTCCTAGCACTCAACTTGGAGGAGATGAAGGCCATACAGTCACACTACAGGGACGAGGGTGTCAGAGCTGTCAGAGAGGCCATGGGCCTCCCTCCCTCATCACCTACCGATGCAGAGCTGGAATGCCTGGCCCAGACGTGGTCGGAGCACTGCTCGCACAAGATATTCGCGGCTAAGATTCACCATGTGGACAACGTGACGGGCGAGGATTCAACCATCGACTCTCTCTTCAAGACGCACATCATGCAACCAACGCTCGACATACAGAAGCAGGTCGACTGGCTCCTCAGCATCTTCCACGACAACTCCGGAGTCATTGCATGGAACGAGGACTGGAGCCTCTGCATCAAGGCGGAGACGCACAACTCCCCCAGCGCGCTCGATCCCTATGGCGGCGCAATCACTGGTATCGTCGGAGTAAACAGGGACATAGTTGGAACCGGGCTGGGAGCCAGGCCGATAGCGAACACCGATGTTTTCTGCTTCGGTCCACCGGACTACGACAAGCCCCTCCCAGAGGGGCTGTTTCACCCTTCTAGGGTATTCAGGGGGGTTCATGCAGGGGTCCGCTCAGGGGGAAACGAGTCTGGAATACCGACGGTCAACGGCGCCATAGTCTTCGATGAGAGATACATAGGCAAGCCACTGGTGTACTGCGGGACCCTGGGGATAATGCCCAGGACCCTGCCCGATGGAAGGGAGAGCCACATCAAGACGCCCGAGCCGGGGGACGTAGTCTACATGGTAGGGGGCAGGGTAGGCTACGATGGAATCCACGGAGCAACGTTCTCCAGCCTCGAGCTAACCGAGGAGAGTCCCAGTTCCGCGGTGCAGATAGGGGACCCGATCACTCAGAAGAAGATGATTGACATGCTCTTAGAGGCCCGGGATGAGGGTCTGATACAGGTCATCACGGACAATGGGGCCGGAGGCCTCTCCAGCAGTGTCGGTGAGATGGCTGAGCTCACTGGGGGAGCAGTCCTGGATCTGGGAGCAGTGCCCCTGAAGCAGGCAGGCCTCTCGCCCTGGGAGATTCTGGTCTCAGAGTCGCAGGAGAGGATGACCGTCGGCGTGAGGCCGAATGACTGCGGGGCGTTCGAGGAGCTGGCCGCCCTGCATGAGGTGGAGGCCACAGCAGTTGGCACCTTCACTGACTCGGGCGCGTTCACGGTAACCCATGGCGATGACCCAGTGGCATACTTGCCCATACATTTCCTCCATGACGGGTGCCCCCAGCTCAACCTCGAGTCCGAGTGGTCACCCCCTGTTCACATGCCCATCGCCCTCCCTCAAACGGACTCCCATGGAACCGGCGACCTGCTGGAGAGGCTCATGGCCAGACCAAACGTCGCGAGTAAGGAGTGGTGGGTGCGCTCATACGACCACGAGGTACTCGCCCAGTCAGTCATCAAGCCCTTCTGTGGAGTCAACAGGGACGCACCTGGAGACGCCGCTGTGGTGGCCCCTCTGCAGGGCGGCACACAGGGTGCGGTGATCTCGAACGGAATAGTCCCCCGATACTCGGACATCGATGCCTACGCCATGGCCGCCGCCTCGGTGGACGAGGCCCTTAGGAACGCGGTGTGTGTAGGCGTGGACCTAGACCTAATCGCAGGTCTAGACAACTTCTGCTGGCCGGATCCTGTGGAATCCGCCAAGACCCCTGACGGGCGCTACAAGCTGGCGCAGCTAGTTCGCGCTAATCGTGCCATCGACGACACTTGCAGAGCGTACAGGCTCCCCTGCATAAGCGGCAAGGACTCGATGAAGAACGACGCCACACTCAACGGTGAGAAGATAAGCGTCCCACCTACGATCCTATTCAGCGTGGTAGGCAACCACCCCGATGTCAGGAAGGCTGTATCCTCTGACTTCAAGGCCCCAGGCGATGCCATCTACCTCCTCGGCGAGACGCACCAGGAGCTAGGCGCCAGCGAGCTCGCCTTCATGCTCAGGGATGAGGGACAGGGAGGAATAGGGGGAGCTATCCCCGAGATAGACACGTCGAGGAACCTCTCCATGTACAGGTCCCTCACAGGAGCCATGGGCAGGTCACTCGTCGCTAGTGCCCACGACTGCAGTGACGGTGGGCTGGCAACAGCCCTCGCAGAGTGCTGCTTCGGCGCTGACTCAGGAGCGTCCCTGGACATATACGGGCTCTGGGGGGACTGCGAGAGCCTCGACAAGTGGGGGGCCCTGTTCGGGGAGTCCCTGGGCAGGATACTAGTCAGCGTGAGGCAGAGCGACAGAGAGGAGTTCGAGACAGAGATGTCTGGCCATGCGTGCCACTACCTCGGCCTCGTATCGGAAGGAGACGGAATCACTGTCACCAAGGGGGCAGAGGAGATCCTCGTGGCCTCAATGAGCGACCTTAGGGACGCATGGAAGGGAACTCTCGACGGAGGTGGCCAGTGATGCCCTCGACACCCAGGGTCGCCGTACTCTCCGGCTTCGGGATAAACTGCGAGACCGAGACCATGGCCGTCTTCGAGATGGCAGGGGCCTCGGCGCACAGAGTACATGTGAACAGGCTCGTGAGCGGCGAGGAATCCCTCTCCGACTACGACATCATGGCCATCCCGGGGGGGTTCTCCTTCGGCGACCACCTCGGGAGCGGCAGGCTGCTGGGAAACCGGCTCAGGTTTGGCCTCCGCGATCAGGTCAGGGCATTCGTCCAGTCCGGGAAGCCCGTTATCGGCATATGTAACGGCTTCCAGGTACTCGTGAAGATGGGACTCCTACCGGGTGATGAGGAAGTCTCACTCACTCAGACAGCCTCACTCGCACCGAACGATAGCGGGCACTATGAGGACAGGTGGGTGACACTGGAGTTCGACCAGAGCAGCCCGTGCATCTGGACCAGGGGGATCGACAGGATCCGGGTCCCAGTCAGGCATGGTGAAGGGAAGTTCGTCACTGACGACAGGGCGCTCCTCGACAAGTGGAAAGAGAACGGGCAGTTGGCTGTCCGATACGCTGACCCGAGCACGGACTACCCGAACCTCTCGGAAAAGGTCCTCCCATACCCCATCTCCCCCAACCAGAGCTGGATGAACATCGCCGGTGTTTGTGATCCATCGGGGCTCGTGTTCGGCCTCATGCCCCACCCGGAAGCGAACCACTCCACGTGGCTAGGAGCGACCTGGACCCGTGAGGACATAGAGCACGGCGAGGGTGAGGGCATGGCGATCTTCAGGAATGCAGTGGAGTTCTCAAGGGGCACCAGGCCAACTTAGCCACTACCCACCCAAAACCCAATTCGGCTCAACATATTTAGGCCACTGCTAATACCTATGCATGAATGGTAGGCCCCCCCTCCCTTACGTTTTGTGCGGTGTTAATATTTGTCTAGAGTAAGCATCGTACTGATATTCCTCTTGTGTTCTGTGTCACTGAGCTCCTACGTTCCCAGTGCCGAGGCACAGTTAGCGCCCGAGATAACACTGACATGCGAAGACACGACCACGATGACTGTCGCCCCAGGCTCCCAAAAGATAGCCTACATCTCCTGTGTTGTTGAGAACCCAACAGTACACACGATAACGGTACAAATAACAGTCCAAGGAGGGATCCTAATTACGATAGCCCCCCCTGATTTCACAATCAACCAGAACGGGGTTTGGGAATTCATAGTCACATATGGGGGGAACACTGACACTAGGTCCGGACCGCACGAGTCTACAATCACCGCCGTTATAACCAAAGTGAACTCAGTAACCTACCCTGCAGATAACCCAAGAAGTTACAGTGTGTTGGTCAATGTAGAGCAATATGTGGAATGCCAATACGACTTGAAGCAACAGCAACTAGCTGTTGGTGCCGGCTCGGAACTAATCATATCCTCCAGAATAGACTGCCAGAGCAATGATGAGTTCACTAGAGACTTCCAAATATTGATCGTCGACAGGGAAACCAGCTCGACTTCCCTCCCTTCTGGGTTCGAGTACAAAGAGAGGATATGCACCTTGGAAAGCAACTTGACCGGGGTCATCGCCAGTGAGAACTGCAGATTCGTCATCAAGACCCCGGTCTACCTGCTCAAGACCTGGAACTCCTGCGTGATAATAATCGAGGTAGGTGATGAGAACACGGACCTGTGCCATGAATCGCTATCAATGGAAATCAAGGTCAAAACAAGAATATGGTGGGCGATCCCCCTGATTATGGTGGTGTCGATCTGCATATGGGCGTTCCAAGGAAGGCTACAAGAACTATTAACGCCCGATAAAGGCAAGGAAGACTAATCAATGCCCGGTTTTCTGGCTATTAGTCATCATCCCCATCATCAATTTCGGATAGCATCCTATCTTGCATCGAAGTAAGGACATCATCGAAATTTTCACCTTTGAACATACGAATGCCTATTCTTATGATGAAAACGATGAGGACTCCAAGCAACAGCCAGAGCTCTAGATCGTAGCCAAGAATTTGATTGCTATCAGGAGGATTACTCACGCTCCATCCTAGACGTGCTCTACCATCAACTTAGCCCCGACACCCCGTTCCTTCCGCTAACTTGCGAACTGGAGAACTGAAAGCACGAAGTACGCGAGTATGCCAAGGCCAGCCAGAGCGAGATACATGAAAGTACCCCAAATCGAATGACTATTTTCAGATAGCCTAGAGATCACCTCCTGCCTGTTTCCCGATTCGGACAGGTTCTGCTCACGACACATAACCCGAAGCTCCTGACGGGTCTTTCCCTCTAGCACATCCCTGTACCTATCCTCCCGACTCCCTTCCAAGAACAGCCGTTGAAACAAACCTGCCAACACCAGAATGACGGCCATTATGGCTGCAGCCAATATCCCCACCACCGAGAAAACCAATAATATCCCGAAAATAATCAGGGGGATACCTGTCAGGGACATACCAAACAAGAATATCAGTATCACTGCTAATGAGCCGAGCTTCAGCTCTATCGCCGAGGTTCCCATCGTAGTTTCCAGCAACAGCCTCAGCTGGACCCAGGGGTCCTGCAACTCCTCATGGGAGAAACGATCCAGCGACTGCATTTCCGGCTGGACTATTCTGGTGATGTCCCATAGTCGGCGTTGGCTCTCCAACACCTCCCCGGGGAATTCTGGCGCGCCCCCGGCTTGCCCCTCTTTCCCATCCACATGTTTCAGCTACTCTTCTAGGCCTTATCCGTTTTCACGGCTTACTAGCGAACTCGTGTGCTCCGTGGAAACGGTCAGAACAACTGATTTAACAAAAACAAATACTGACAAGTGCTATCTTATGTCTTTTGACTCTGATTATGAGCCATGGTTTCAACCACCTGGATGGGTTGTCGGACCCATTTGGCTAGTACTTTACACGATGATTGCAATCAGTTTCATGATGTTCCTATCTAAAAAAGAAGAAATTTCCAATAGCAAGATAATAATCACCCTATTTCTAATTCAACTATTGGTGAATATAATGTGGCCGAATGTGTTTAACTCAGCAGAATATCTTACCTCTTTCCTGATGATAGTAATCATGGTGGTTTTTACGGGGATATATGCCTATGTGACTTACGGGCCAGCCAAAGAAGCATCAATCTTAGTTTGGCCCTATATTCTATGGGTGTGTTTTGCTGGAATCATTAATTTTGCCTATTATCTAAATGCAACATGAGCCATTGAACCACAGAACATTTTTACTAAATCAAAGATTTTAATTATATCTCCATCAGTGACGATTAAACAATCCAACTTACAGCGGTACGCGTGAGGCCCTCACAAATTCCCGAGATTCGTAAACTGATGATGAGGAATTATCAGACCGATGTTAGGAGGCTGAATGGACTCTTGAACAGTCGTGGTGATGCTGGTCTTCAGGAGGTTCCTCCAGTCCCATTCACCGGCGATATCGATGCTATGGAGCCCGGTAATTGCATATGCCTGATTGGCATCAATCCACATTTCCCTGCTCTAAGTAGGGATGCCCATAAGGACGAGATTGCCCCTACTACCAAGATGGTAGAAAGATTCCACAATGGAGATTCGATAGCTTTCCAAGAATTCATTGACTCGCGATTAGGTTACTTCAAGGGAAAGATGGCTAATTGGGTCCACTATGGGAGTCTAGGAAGAGGGTATGCTGAGAATTTTTTCCCAAATGAGAGCGACAGAAGTGTTTGGGAAAGGAATGCCTTCGCAGCCGACATACTCCCTTATTGGTCAACTGATACCAATAAAATCAGCCTATCGAGATTTGGAAAGCATATTGACAAGGATCCTTCCCTTCTTCTACACCAGAGAATGCTTTCTAGGATGATAGAGGAGGTTCGTCCTGCTATGGTGCACGTCAATGGAATTTCAGCAGGTCGGCTGGTTGACAAATTGTACTGCAAAGAACACCCTCTCAAGCCATGGAGGGGCTTGGGTGAAGAACACAATCTAATGTTCGGCCATGCTTCCTTCGGAAGAATCCGGGTCCCTGTTATGACCCACAACCAGTTTGGCCAATGGGGCCCCAAATCAAAGCACTGGCCAGAGTTTGCCAATGCTTGGAGAGAATGGCAAGAGTGAATTGTGATTTCTCAAAGGGCTCCCATGAAACTAGCAACCAGCGAACAGGGTCCACCTTGACGCCGCCCCAAACACTATGATTATCCATAGGGAAGTGTCAATATGGCTGAAATCAAAGATGCCCAAATTCGGAAAATAATCCTGTCATTCATGACCCTAATATTATTCTCAATCCCGGTCCATTGGGTCAGCTTGCTACTCTGGGCGCATCCAACCTACTCGACGACTCCTTTTCTTGGACACCACGGAATTAGTACAATTCTCGATAGTCTTGTGCAGTATGATCCCGGAATGATGATGCCCAACGGGGGTATTGTGGAATTTCTGTTATACGTTACTTTCGTAGCATTAGTAGTTCTATTGCTGGCATTAGTAGCCAATTCTCTCAATATGACTGGAAGGTGGAAGATTAACCTCGGTTTTAGCGATCAGCAAATTTCAGTTCTAATGCTGGCAATGTTTGTCATTGGAATTTATGTGGAGCGTACTTGGACCTGGACCTATGATTATTATGAGTGGTCTGAACCTCATCTCTGGTCTAATCTACTATCTTGGGATAACGGCTTCATTATTTTGGCCCTTTTTCCAATTCTAATGGTCGTTTTCCTCCTCCGTTGGATTATTCAAGACAAGACTCCTTTCTGACGGGATAATCGGAGGGATATGCTCTTTCACCGACCTCTTTCACCCACTTGATAGTGACGGTGAAATTGTTTTGCCTGTCCGCTGGCCATGGCCTCCTGTCACTCATCTTTTCCATGTAATCCTGAACTGACACTCTCCAAAGAGAATCAAGGGTGGCCGGATTAGAAAATTGCCCACAGTAAATTGCCTCATTTCTAGTAATTCTGAATAGATTATCTTCAGTCATATGGGTAATCTGGAATTTCCCATTCAAACTTGTCAAATATTCATATTGATTATCAAATTCATCCAAGGCGTCGGCCATTTTCGAATTAGTCAATATTCTATGGCCTAGAATTTCAGCAATGATGATCTCCCTTATTCGTCCTTTCAATGTGATATCATCGACTCCGAAGTCTCTGATTGCAAAATCTTGAGCCATCCTCAGATTTTGAATAAATGAAGACTCACTACTACGAGATTTGAGATTGATAACATCACCGTTTTGCTCAATCCATTTCACGCTGAAGTCAATCATGATGTGTCCTACTGTTTTTGAAGTTCTAGTCATGAAACCGGCACAGAATTCCCTAACTTTGGCAATATCAACTCGCCAAACACGGGAGATTCCGAAAGGCTCGTCAAATTCAGCGAAGTACCAACAAGTTACACCCTTGAGGTGTTTCTCAAAACCATGTTGTACTTCGACATTAAATCTCCCCCATCCACCAATTTTGAATGTCTTGTATTCCAAATTATTCCCCTCCTCATCCCAAGCATCCACCCCCTTTTTTTGGGGGTTCAATGAATGACCTAGTGCATTAGACAAGATGTATTCTCTGATGAAACCCGGAAGAAATGGATTTGAGTCAGGGAACTCCAATAGAGCCGATTGATATGCATTCTCTATACACTCTTTGAAACTCCTCACAACAGTCATGCGAATGCCTCCGAAAAACCTTCTTTGCTTTCCTTACATAAATTTGTGGCATGGGGGCAACCCATGCGATTATTCTATCAATAACGAAGAAAGTCGAGAACACATGTTCCCGGCTCTACTATTCAGGTTGAATCCGAAATTATGGCCAACATGGAAGGAGGATATCTTGAATGGCTACGAGCCGGTTATTGATATCGGTCGACGTAAGAGGGATGAACTTGGCCGGGATATTCCAATCAATGTCTTAGGGACTGAGGGCTTGGGATTCGTAG